>ERZ1669248.5-NODE-5-length-291027-cov-11.259534_pt1 | contig 291027 bp, 293 predicted proteins | sample MGYA00579296_ERZ1669248 | MGnify/ENA primary metagenome ERZ1669248 (study PRJEB41166, sample SAMN08046057) | hot springs metagenome | biome: hot spring; feature: neutral hot spring; material: thermophilic sediment; isolation source: thermophilic sediment from...
AGACGCAAACTGAACAGTCCTATCAGGATGCCTCCAGAAGTACCACGGGTTCCAAACGAGCTCAGCGTAGGCTATCTCCCTGGTCTTAGCTAGCATGAATGGTCCGTTCCCTATCATTGCTGTTAGTCCAGGTATTGTTGGGTGTGGTAGTGTTGATGGGTCGTCTAGCGGGTTGGCCATTCTCTCATATATATGCTTCGGAAGTATGACGTACTCTGTGTATCCGTATGGATCTACCCATCCATAGTCTGAGAAGTATATCTCTAGAGTCGTCTTATTCAGCACCTTGATGTCTATTATTCTCTTTACGTCCGGCCCATAATATCTCCTGGTCTTCAACTCCTTACCGAACTTCATTACAGTGTATGCGTAGTCCTCAGCCGTTATCTCGACACCGTCCTGCCATCTAGCACCGCTGAAGAGGGTTATCGTGAACCTGTAGGCTTTCTTACCCTGATACTCTACCTCATCTATGCGGAATTCCTTCAAGAATAGTGGTATTCTAGGTTCCGCGTATATGTCCTCCGGCCTCGTGAACATGATAGCCTGATATACCCTGAATATAGCGTCAGCCTCGCTAGCCCACAGGTAGGTAGCTGGGTGGTACGTAGTTAGGTCGACTGTGTGATAGTACTTTAAGACACCACCGAACTTCTTGTCCTTATACCTGATGCTCTGCCACCAGAAGCCTGAGAAGCCTACTGGGTCCTTCAGAGGTGGTGCGTAGGCAAGTATCAGTGAGTCCCTATCGAGAGCTCCATCAAGTGCTGTGATACCTATGCTGGTGTAGGTAGGTATCCAGGGTATTATCTCCTTGACCAATATTTCCTGAGCTCGGTAGCCGCTCTGCTTAGCTTCCTCCATACTCTTAGTGAAGTAGAATGTGTCCAATATCTTGTCAAGCCTTGAGTCGTTGACCCTCCACTCGTTCCACCCTCCAGGCCTTATCTCACTTGAGTGGAAGAAGTAGTACATGAACGTCGGGAACCTACCGAATGACCAGCCGATGATCCACGCCTGGGCCGTACCTGCTGATGTCGCTGCGTCCAGTTCTCTGCTACTTACAGGCTTAATCGTTACTCTAAGACCTATAGCCTCTGCCTCTGCTTTGATGTACTGAGCTATCCACCAGTATGTTGGTGAGGTTGCTTCAGGTAGTGATAATATCTCTATCTCGACTACCTTACCTCCCTCTCTCGGATCGCACCAGGCGGGCTTACCGTCCGGGCCTGTACATGGAGTGAATACCTTAGATAACAGCTCCTTAGCCTTCTCAGGGTTGTACGGGTAGAGCTTCTCAAAGTCAGCATCCCAGTTTACCCAAGCACCGTGTGTTGGTGGGACTAGCGTAGTACACTTAACTGCTAGACCTCTCAGAGGGGACTCAGCAATTATCTTATCCCTATTCCATAGGTGGGCTAGAGCGGCTCTCAACTCGTAGTACTTTACGGGCCAGTTCTGTATATTGAAGTGTAGGGATCCAAGAGAGTTTATACCCACAGTGAACACTATATGAGCATCCGGTCTGTTCTGTCTGACCCTCTCTAGGTGTGCTGGTAGAGGGCCGAATAGGGATAGCTCACCAGCTTCGAAAGCTAGTAGCCTCACGTTGTAGTCCTTTATTACGGGGTATGTTATCTTATCGATGTAGGGACCATATCTATACTGTTCTGATGTGGTTTGAGCCTCTATTAGTGGGGTTACTCCAGCTAGTATCATTACTACTAACAGTACAGTTACTAGACCCACCGCCAGGTACCGCATAACTTACTCCCAATATACTCAAAGGTGTAAGGGTATATAAAGCTTTCAGAGATTTTCTGTGAGGCAAAACCTTAACCTATCGCCAGAAATATCCAGAAATATATTGTTTTACATAAGTCCCACCCACCCCTAGATGCTCATCTCTGCTGGTTCGTGTTTACTCATCGCGTCTAGAGACTTCTACTTCACCTAGAGAGGTTAGGTACTCTTGTGAAGTTGTAGATGGCTATTGAGTCGCTCTCACCACTTAAATAGGAACTGAAAACTGTGAACGTTATTTCTAGTAACTATCAATGGAACGATTCTTCGCTATATGCTGGTTTCCTTGTTGAAGATATTTAAGTGAGGGACAAGTAAAGCCTTTGGAGATCTTCAGGTGAGACCGTGCTTCCAAGGCTTCCAACTATAGAAGACGTAGATCCTAGGGGGATGAAAGTTCTTGTGAGGGTAGATTTTAATGTACCGCTTGATGCTGAAGGTAACATACTTGATGATTCTAGGATTAAGGCTCATGTACCAACAATAGAAGCTCTACTAGAGAGGGAATGTGCTGTTGTCTTAATATCCCACCAGGGTAGACCGGGCGAGGACGGCTTTACCCAGCTTAAACCCCATAGTGAGGTTCTCTCAAGGTATCTAGGCCGGGAGGTGAAGTTTGTTGAGGATGTCATGGGTCCTACGGCTATAGATGAGATAAAGAAGTTGAAGCAGGGTGAGGTACTACTCCTAGATAATGTCCGATTCGTTTCTGAGGAACTCATTGAGGCACCTCCCGATGTCCACGCTAGGAGCTTCCTAGTTAGGAGACTAGCACAACACTTCAACCTCTTTGTTTTCGATGCTTTCGCTACAGCACACAGGTCGCAGCCATCAATAGTGGGGTTTCCACTTGTTCTAAGATCCGTCATCGGGCACCTCATGAGGAAGGAGGTCGATGCTTTGAGGAAGATACTGGACGCTGACTACAGGCCCAGGGTCTTCGTTCTAGGTGGTGCTAAGGTCTCAGATACGTTGAAGATCATTGAGAACCTAATAAAGAATAGATTAGCTGATAGGATATTGACTACTGGACTAGTAGCCCTCGTCTTTCACGCAGCTCGTGGTGGTATAGTGTCAGAGCACGTTCTGAGGGTTCTAGAAGAGAGGGGTCTTTTGAGTCTCGTACCGAGGGCCCGCAGAATCCTACTGAGTGGCGCCCCAATAGATGTCCCGCTAGACTACGTAGTCCTGAAAAACGACGACACCGTAGATGAGTGTCCTGCCAGCAACATAACCGGTAGACCCATGGACATAGGTACGTACACCATACATATGTACTCCGAGCTCATGAAGGATTCCAAGCTCATAGTAATGAGAGGTCCCGCCGGATACCTCGAAGACCCCAGGTTTAGATCAGGATCTGAAGCTCTAATCTCATCAGCATTGAGGAGTGATGCCTTCCTAATAATTGGTGGCGGCCACCTCGGCGCTCTATTGGGTGATGTCAGTAAGGAGAAGATGCACATATCAACTGGAGGTGGGGCATTGCTGATGGCGCTAGCCGGGGAGGAACTCCCAGCTATCAAGGCTTTGACCGAGTCAGCAAAGAAATTCTTTAACTGGAGCTGAATCTTAGTAACCTACATCATCCTGCCTTAGAGCTATAATGGATTTTTACTGGTACTTCACTCACAGTAGTTAAGTTAAATGTAGGGATATGTTTGTGTTTCCACCTATGTGTGTTGCTGGAATTGAGACCTGTACTTCGTTTCTAAATACCTTACTCCTCAGAGTCGGAGAAGATTATTCATACTCCCTCCAGACATATCCACATCTAGTGCACTTGTATATTCTTGTTGGAGGCTCGTCAGCTCGCCGTGTCTGGAGTATCTCATAGTAGGCTTCCTCATTCCCGCACTTAGGACATTTAACACCCTTTGCTACTAATAGGCCCACCTTCTCGGAGCTCTCATCCATAATTACTATCTTCCTCTTCTCCTTCTCACGAGTAACTGCTTGAGCGTGTCTATACTCAGTCTTTGCTTGAGCTACGTGCCCGCACTTAGGGCATACGAGGACAGTCCTATTTCCCTCCTTCTTTGGGAGCATCAGGGACCCGCACTTAGGGCAAAACTCCATCTTACCCACCTATCCTACTAGTGAGGATATCTCACTAGATAAGCGTTCTAGGAGGTCAGCGTATGTAGTGACAGTACCTCTAAGTGATTGAGGGAGGGAGTTGATTGAGTTTCCTAACTGCTCTACTTCAAGATACGTAGCTGAGAACTTCTCAAGTATCTTCAGTACCTCCTCCTCACCCTCAACTACGAAAGCCTTTTCAAGCCCTCTAACACCCCTCAGAACGAAGACGAAGATCAGGCCCAGCTGCGGAGATTTCTTGGCTAGAGCTACCCTAGACTCCTTCTTCGCTATCCTAGCTAACTGCCTCCTTCCTCGACTCAGCTTCCTTTTCACCTCCCCAGGGTGATCCATTATCCTAAGTCAGGTTTAAGCTACTTCTCTAGTACCGACTTAAACTCCCGCACTATCTCATCACTCAGCTTTACGAGGCCCTCAACCACCTCCATCAGTACCTCACTAGCCGGTTTAGATCCGTCAGTAACTATCCTCAACACGAACGCTTCCTCTAGTGGGTGCTCTATGCTGTAAGCTGCTAACTTAACGTTTGGGTGTCTGAGGGCTGACTTCGCTAGTAGGTTGCCTAGTGTGTGGGTTTCCCCGAAGACCTTTATTATCAGTTCCTTATCGTCAACCTTCTTGATCTCCAGTTTCAACTCCTTCTCCACCTAGATCTAGGATACGTAGCTTAACTAATAAGCTGGTCCACTCAGCAGTCACCTTAAGCTTATGGTTTTCCTCAACGAGGCCCATACGCTTCAAAGTATCTAGAGAACCCTCAATATCGTAGCCAAGCACTGCTAGAGCTACTAGGAGAGCTCGTAAACTACGTGTAGCTTTAGGGAACATCTTCGATACCTCCTTCAGCTTACTAGAGACGTCCTGAGCGATGTTGAAGACCTCGTCTGCTGGAGCATTTGTTTCGAGAACACCGCTCCTTATCTCAGCATCATAACCCCTATACCTTAAAATAAGTAGTAGAACGTCCGGAATTATGGGACCGCCTACGTGGGACATCAACGTAGTGAGAGCCAGGCGCCTCGAACCACCTAACTCAAATTCCTTCAATCTACGCCACTCCCCGTACGACGCCATAATAGCCCTCTTCGTATTTAGGACATCGTAAGGAGAACCGAACACCGAGACCTCCAGAATATCACCCCTCACTTCATATATGATCCTCGACGAGCGAACCCCCCTACGCTTAGTTATGAACTCAGCTAACTCGCTACACAGCTCCTGACTACCACACCTCAACCTTATCTTAACCTCCATAACAGACCCCCAAGTCCTTAAGGGCCGTTCGCAGCTGCATCCCAATCCACGGGGATCTAATCATGCTCACTCTCAGGCCTACTACCTCTATCCCATACAGGCTCGAAGATATATTTTAATCAGCCTACCCTACACTCTCATCAGACCAGTACTGAACACCTTATTTAACCTTCGAATCTTGAACACCTCTCCTCTATCCTAGCCAATAGCTACCTTCATTCGGTGGACACACTCTCGGTGTGCTCCCCACCGCAAATGTAAATAAAGGCCTGATTTTCGACGACTAACTTCAAAGTAATCTGGGAGATAATTAAAAATAGTGGAATTATGAGGCGAAGTGATTTACTTTGGGCTAGAACTATATGGAGGGTTTTGTGAGATTAATGTTCTCAGCTAGGATGTAGGGTGCTCTCGTCGGTATTCTAACTTCCCACCAGGTTATGTCGTAGACCTCCTTGCTAAGCTCTTTTACAGATTTGAGTAGGTTTTCGAATCTCTCAGCAATTCTAACTCTATCAACATAACCTACTATACTCCCATCTCTAATCTCTAGGACTAGGTCCCTCGCTACAGTTGAGAACTGGCCTTCTACATAGTTCTGAAGTCTTGTGTACCAGTTATTTAGGATGAAGTATCCTCTCCTCATCTCTGAGACCATCTTGTCGAAAGAGCTGATACCCGGTTCTACAATGAGGTTCCATGGTCTGGGGTTGATCCAGCCTGCATTACCGGTACTCTTAGCGTTGAATACCTTGCCGGTAGCTGTGTTGTGGATTAGTGAGACGAACTTACCTCGGTTGATGATGGGTTTGTTGTACGTCTCCACACCTTCATCGTCGAATGGTGCTAGACCTGGTAGTGAGGTGTCTCTAGGGGCATCAACCAGTGTGAATACCTCGGAGGCTACGACCTCCCCCACCTTCCTCCTAGATAGGAAGGACATACCGAGTAGAACCGACATCCCCGAAGACATTGAGGCAACATAGTTCAACAGATTTCCAGCAACTAAAGGTGAGAGTATCACATCGTACTTGCCCGGCTCGAAGGAGGTCTTCGACTTTGCGAGGGAGAGGAAGCTCGCTGACTTGGCACCAACCTCCTCCAACTTCTTGACGTCCACAGCGGTAGATCCCCACGCCCAGTGACTACTCACATCATCCTTGAAAGACCTTAGGTGGGCCACAACCCCGGTTTTCTTGTAGGTACCTTCAAAACCTTTGCTGGTAGCGATGGTAGTACTTACTTCTTCCAACTCTAAAGTACCGGCTGTTCTCTCAGCACCGGCACTGAGGGCAGAGCTTACCATAGCCTCCACTAAGAGCTTCGGATCCGAAGAGTACTCCAATACCTTCTTGTCGTATCCGCCCTCAAGTGGGGCCGGTTTCCCGGGCTCAGGTAACTCTATAGGAAGCTCAGACTCCTCAACTTTAGGCATTAGGTCACCAACCCTCCTAGCAACAGCAAGTAACTCATCTGGGGAGCTGGCCCGAAGCTCTAGAACCGCAACACGTTTCTGCTTACTTAGGAGTAGTGAGACCTGGATATCCCTCCATGTTTGAAGTACTCCAGGCTGGTTATTCCATATCTTCAACATCATCGAGTTTCTATCAACTACTCTAACAGCTATGTTCTCGAACTTATCTTTCAACTCCGAGATGATTTTTCTAGTAAACTCCTCATAGCTCATAGCGCAACACCAACCTTAATTTTTGATAGCTTAATATCGGGTCCACCATACCACACAGGAACACCTTGGGATGGCTCACCCTTACCACACGTCCCTGGGTAGAACCTAAGCACTTTACCAACCCCGGAAATTCTACTGTAGAAGCCGCCAGTAGTTACCTCCAGGACAGGGTTTCTAACGGGCTTCGTTATCTCTCCGTTTACTATGAGATAGCTTTCGAGCCCTACATATCTCTGGTTCCACCTTATGTCATCTATATTCCACTCCATGTATGACTTCATATACACCCCGAGCTTTATGTCCTCCAGCAGCTCGTCGAAGCTCATATCACCTGGCTTGAAGTAAGTATTGCTCATCCTAATTATAGGTTCCCTCGCATATGTCATAGCTCTCGCTGCCCCGTTACTGGAGGTTCCGAAGATCTTCGCTGTATGTCTATTGTGTAGAGGCTCGTAAATCAACCCCTCTTTATAGAGGTAGCGAGGTCTTGCTGGAACACCCTCATCGTCGTAGAGGTAGAATCCGTAACCACCGGGTACGGTCGGGTCCTCTATGACTGTAGCGTATTTATTGCCTACAGAATACCTCCCAATCATCTCCGGCTTGACGTATGACTCCCCAGCTTGTGCGGCTTCCCTACCAAGTATTCTATCAGCCTCCATAGGATGCCCAGCAGATTCGTGCACTATGAGCCCCACTATCTCAGACCCCACAATTACGTCTACCTCCTCGCGCGGGGGCTCAACACCACTAGCTAACACGTTTTCAAGGTTCTTCGCCTCCTCAACTACCTCATCAACCACCCTCCACTCCTTTAACCACTCAATACCGCCAGAGGCCCCGAAATCTACGCGTCTCTGTATCGTCCCCTTCTCCGGGATACTCTCAACAAAGTTTACCCATACGTAGATCCTCGGTATTGCTGACCTTACTAGAGCCCCATCACTATTCACAACTACCTTCCTTTGGATATGGGTGTCAATACCGAACGTAAGTACTGGTAGCTTTGCCTGTCTTAATGACCCTCCAACAGCTGAGTAGATCTCTTTACCTAAGCCTATCCTATCCTCCACACCGTAGTCCTCGAGCTTCACCTTGGGGACGACCTCGTAGCTAGCTCTACCAACTCTAGACTCATCAAGCTCTATAGAGGATTTCATTAGTGACGATATAGCACGTGCCCTGGAAACAGCTTCAGATACTGTCGAGATTAGAGACTCCTGGTCTAGGCGATTTGTAGCGGCAAATCCTAGGGCCCCGCCAACTAAGACCCTTACACCAATACCCCTAGAGACAGTTGTATTTACTCCTAATACCCTACCATTCCTCATAATTAAGGATTCACTGATATCCTCCTGAAATCTAGCCTCAGCGTAGGTAGCTCCTTGATTTCTAGCTATATCAACAATCTTCTCCAGTAGTACCTCATCTATCAAGTTCTCAACCTCGGATTAACTAATTAAGCTAGGCAAAAAAGCTTATGGCTAAGCTGAAGGTCTGAGTGTGACAGTGTTTGATGGCCCTAGAGCCGTGTTTTCGTCATATTAATAGAATAGAAGGCGGGCAGAAAAGTTTATTAGGGTCGTATAGGGTATTTTAATTGCTGGAGGAGTGTAAGCTCTGCGGGGTGATGGGAGCAACGCTCCAAGCCCCGTAGGGCTGTACGTAGATGTGTCCCGCGTGCCGTTCGGGACGAACGCCACCCATGACTCCACAGGGATAAGTAGATCCCTGTGGGCAAGGTGGAAGTCCCTAAATGTAATGAACGAACATAAACCCATATCAACGAGCATCTAGGGACAAACGGAATATAGAACAAAAATTATTTACTGGTTAGATCCAGCCTCTGAGCTTCATGGCTTTATATACTCTTTCTACGGCCAGTACGAACGCTGCGTTTCTCATTGTTACGGGTCCTTTCTCTGACCTCAAGGACTCGTACTTCGCTATCAGCCTCTTGATGTTGTTCTCCATTAACGTCTTAATCCTGCTGAGTGTCTCCTCCTCGCTCCACCAGTACCACTGAAGGTTCTCTACCCACTCTAGGTAGGACATTACGACACCGCCTGCGTTAGCAGCTATGTCGGGGACTATGACGGCTCCTCTCTCGTAGAGTACCTTCTCCGCCTCCGGGGTAGTCGGACCGTTAGCTCCCTCAGAAATGACCTTAGCCTTGACCTTGTGGACGTTGTCCGCTCTAATAACGTTTTCTATAGCAGAAGGCATGAGCACGTCGCAGTCTACGTAGAGGGAGGCGTCTGGGTCAAGCTTCTCACCTCTCGGGTAGTTAATGACCTTCCCAGTGCTTTCCTTCACCTTCATAGCAAGCTCGACGTCTATTCCGTTAGGATCGTAGACAGTTCCCGACGTGTCGCTCACAGCAACGACCTTAGCTCCCCACTTAGCAGCATAGTAGGCAGCGTACTGACCCACATTCCCGAAGCCGTGAACTGATACAGTCAGCCCTTCAAATCTTCCTAGATACTTCTCTGCTGCGACCTTAGCCGCGACGGCTGTCCCGAAGCCTGTGGAGTACAGCCTCACAGGGTTACCCCATAGCTCAGGAGGCTTCGCTGTGAAGACTCCAGGTACGTTACGTCCTTTGAGTTTGCTGTACTCATCAACCATCCAGGCCATTATCTGCGGGTTGGTCCCGACGTCAGGAGCAGGAATGTCTTCTAGGTCCCCTATTAACGGTGCGATAGCTCTAGCGTATCCCCTACTCAGTCTCTCCAGCTCGGTCTGAGACAGCTTCTTGGGATCTACCTTTACAGCACCCTTACCTCCGCCGTAGGGTAAGCCATTTAGTGAGTTCTTTAGGGTCATCCCAAGAGCTAGAGCCATGTCTGTCTCGAGGTCTACCTCAGGATGGAACCTTATACCTCCCTTGTAGGGCCCTAGAGCACTGTTATGCTGGACCCTATAGCCTTCAAACACCACTATCTTCCCATTATCCATCCTTACCGGTATGCTGACCATTAGAACTCTTTCGGGTTTACTGAGTATGTGGTAGACCTCCTCCGGGAACCCACCAAGCTCGACAGAGTTCTTGAGAACCTGTAACATCCATTGTAAATAGCTAACTTTACCGCTCATAGCTATACCTCACTATATTCTTTCAGTATCAGTTTAAAAGCTGTTTAGATAGTCCTGTCTAGTGTATAAGCATGTTTTGTTTTGAACATAGGAGATAGCAACAATATTAGCATGTTAGAACCGCTTTAACATATATCTGACTACCGTAACTTGCATATAGGGGACACTTGGTTAAGTACGGTTCAGCTATGAGGGTGAAGAACCTAGCTAGAACTGGCTGGATGTTGCGGGGTATCCCGCCATCAGACTCAGAGACGGTCGGTTCCCACACATTTGAGGTGGTTTTCCTCTCCATGCTTGTAGCTGACAAGCTCAATGAAGCTGGAATACAGGTTGACACATTGAGAGTTATGAGGATGGCGTTACTTCATGATATACTGGAGAGTGTGACAGGTGACATAGTTAAGAAAGTTAAGAGCTCTATGGCTAACTCAACTCAGCTGGAGGAGGAAGCCATACGGGAGTTAGAAATAACGAACTACTCAGATTTATTGAAGGAGCTTAACGAGGGTAAGTCCCTCGAATCACTAGTAGTGAAGCTATGTGATAACATAGCTACCCTACTCCAGGGAATACGATACCTCAATAAGGGCTATACCTCAGTACTAGATATAGTGGAATCCACTAAGGAAAGAATCGAAACAGCCCTTGAAACCGCATCCATATCTGAGGAAGCCCGGAATGTATTGAAGAGCTTAGTCACTAAGCTTGTAGTGTCCGAAGAGCTCTAACCACAAAATACTTCAGCTAGGAAGTAAACACTGGGATTAACTACCTAAATACTAACTAGAACACTATATATTGGCGTGATGAACCAGCACAAGTGATTGGTGAGCTAACCTGTCTCATCTGAGTAGATCTCTTTTGCAGCTGTAAGCCGCATTGATTACTGAGGTGTTAGCTAAGTAATAATTTCTAGGATAAACAGTGAGTCATAGTTATAAGCTGGAAGAACATATAAAAGAAGGATCAGTGAATAATCAATAAACTATAAACAATTTTTTCCACAGACACATAATACCTGAATTAACGTTCTAAGCATATTATACGTAGAAAGCTAGATTAAGGTCTACTGCTAGATACTTAGTGGGGGCGCCAGCCTCTACGGGGAGCTGGAGCAGTCATGTAGATATCTGGACGCGGTGATCCTAAGCGGAGGTAACCCCTCCTGCTTGGGATCACCCTGTCTGGATATTTACATGACTGCTCACGGTTCCCCGTAGAGGGCGAGACCCGAGTAGTTCTAGTAACCTCCATCCGTTACCTATATACCTAGCTTTTCTTATCTCGTAGATTGCCTGCCTCTCAGCATCCACTATGAGAAGCCCAGCAACTTCGGGGAGCTGGTTTAGGTACGGATAGTGCTTAGCTGGTAACGCGGCATATATGTAATCAGAGAGTTTTACTCTATCTAGGATTTGGTAGATTAGCTTGCTTTTAGGTCTAGACTTGACCTCAACAACGTGGACTATCGGTCTAGTGCTAGCTCTCTCTATGGCAACTAGATCAAGTTCTATGTTACCTATAAATACGTTTGCGTAGACCTCCATACCCAACTGTCCTAGGACCTCCTTAAGTAAGGATATCAGTTTCTCTTCTAAGTTGGCCCAGATCATAGCTGAGTCAAATCATATATCAACGCTCCTACGTCAGCTTAATCAAGGAAAGACCGTAACTTCTGTGTAACGGTATTACCGTATTACCGCGTTAAGAATCTCATAGCTCCCTACTAGAGCTTAAACTCTGGCTAAGGATAGAGAAAAAGGAGTTGTGTGGTGGTGTCTGAGACCGAGAAAGCTGGTGAGAAGGTTAGTGCGTTAGTGCAGAGGTTCGGCTCTACTATAGCCCCGACTATAGTAAAACTTATTGAGTCTTACTACAGCAGGATCAAGTCCTTCGAGGAGATGCCGATAAAGATAATGAATTTCTGCGGGACCCATGAGTGGACCACTGTAAGGTACGGTATAAGAGCTTTAGTGCCTGACGGCATAGACCTAGTAGCAGGTCCTGGATGCCCAGTGTGCGTGACCCCAGGGAAGATTATAGAGCAGATTGTGAGGTTATCTCTAGAGGGTGTTAGAGTCTACACGTTCGGGGATGCTTTTAGGGTTCCCTCAACATCCCTCAAAAGCCCTAGAAACCTAGCTGAAGCGAAGGCTATAGGTGCTGATGTTCGGATTGTGTACAGCTTCTACGACGCTGTTAGGGACTCTAAAAACGATGGAAGAGAGTCTATTTTCCTAGGTATAGGCTTTGAGACGACAGCCCCCTCGTACGCTATACCCATATTCGAGGGTAAGGTACCTAAGAACTTGAAACTCCTCAGCGTGCTCAGGCTCACCCCACCAATCATGAGGTACACAATCAAGCTTTACAGGGAGCGAGGACTCCTACCTATAAGGGGCGTGATAGCTCCTGGTCATGTATCGGTAGTTACCGGAGCTTCGGTCTGGGAGTTTCTCCCTAGAGAGTTCGGCATTGCGACTGTAGTTTCGGGGTTTGAAGGTATAGATGTCCTCATCTCGATCGCGGAAATACTTAGGATGATCCTAGAAAGAAAGCCCGGGCTCTACGTCGAGTACAGACGTGCTGTGAAGTGGGATGGTAACCCAACAGCAAAGAATTACGTGAACTCCGTATTCGAGGAGGTGGATGCTGCTTGGAGAGGTATAGGATATGTACCAAGGAGTGGCCTCATGTTAAGGGATAGGTATAGGGAGCTAGACGCATACTACCAGTACGGACTCAGACCTCCTGGGCCAGAAGACTACGTCCTCACGTCAGCCGGTCGAACCCTTGAGGCGGAGCTACCACCATCTTGTCGGTGTAGTGAGGTAGTGCTAGGTATAGCAAAACCTAGCCAATGCCCTATGTTCATGAAAGGATGTAGGCCGGAAAGACCTTATGGTCCTTGTATGGTGTCCCAAGAAGGTGCCTGCTACATATGGGCTAAATACGGGGGTGCTGACCTCCTAGGCTCTATTAAGAAGATCAAGCAGGGTGGGAATTCTTTATATCTCTAACCCTATTTGAGTAGTTGGTGCTTAACTTGGTAGTTAGGTTGCCTAGGGACTACATAATCTACAGCTTCTCCAAGCGTTACGTACCTAAGTATAGAGCTACCCCAGGGGAGGTAGTGATCTTCGAGACTATAGACGCTTTTGGCGGGCAGATAGTGGACGAATCAGTCACCCTCGAATCCATAGACTGGAGTAAGGTAAATCCAGCTACAGGACCATTATATGTTGAGGGAGCAAGTCCCGGAGACACCTTACTCGTTGAGATAGAGGAAATAAAGGTCTCGGACAAAGCTGTGATAATGGTTGCCCCGGGGTTCGGAGCTCTTCCTGATAAGGAATTCAGACCGACAGTGAAAGTTCTTGAGGTAGCTGGAGGGAAGGTCCGCTTTGGGAAGGTAGAGATTGAGGTGAGACCTATGATCGGGGTCATAGGTGTCGCTCCAAGTGATGGTGAGTTCCCGACTGGAACCTCCGGCTACCATGGTGGTAACATGGATGTAGCGCTAGTGACCACTGGGAGTAGGGTCTACCTACCTGTATTTGTTGAGGGTGCTTTACTGGCTCTCGGCGATCTCCATGTGGTTCAAGCTGATGGTGAGCTATGTGTAGCGGCTGCTGAGACTCCCGGTGAGGTACGTGTTAGAGTTGAGCTGATAAAGGGTAAGAGACCTAAATACCCGATCGTTGAGTTTGGAGACAGGTTCTCTATAATAGCATTCGGGGAAGACCTAGACACAGCAGCCTATAGAGCTTCTGAAGAAGCCGTATCTGTTCTAATGAGGGCTCTAAGCCTAGGTTTTGAGGAGGCTTACATGCTTGCTAGTTTAGTTGTTGACTTAAGGATAAATCAGGTCGTTGACCCGATGAAGGGTGTGAGAGCTGAGATACCGAAGAAGTACGTTAGGCTTGAGCACCTTCTCTATCCTTCTATATGAGTCCTCCCCAAACACGGGATTTTAGGATCAACTCTTCTTTGTGTAGTTACTCAGATCCCCTGACCGGCGTTTTTTGGTGTACAACTCATTAATTACTCTAAATATGAGGCTCGCCTTTTCTTCGGAGATCCCCTCCACACTTGCTAACTCAGCTAGAGAGGCGTTAAACACTCCTTTAACACTACCAAACTTCCTGAGTAACCTCTCAGCCGTCTTCACCCCTACTCCCGGTAGGGACGAGACCACGAAGAGCTGCCACTCACTGAGTGACGCATCCTTGGGTTTACTCCTTGAGACCTTAGTAGTCCTCAACATGAATGGGGATTCCTGAAACTTTGATGCTAGGTACTTAAGTAGCTCAGCGCTGTGTCTGGGTCCCTCGGTGAACACTACCGGTACCCTACTCACAATAGAGGAGAAGTAGAGTGCTGAGAGGACTGCTCTGTAGTTGGATGTCACAAACTTTACTCTATCTATATCTCCCTCGACTAAGAGAAAGAACCTCTCTGAGCGCTCTGCCAGCCTGGACAGCTGATCAAAGAACCTGCCGTCGAAGACCGACCTCACCAGGTCGCTCACACTTTTCCTCTCGGCTACGACTCTCTCAGCTAGTATGTAGTCACCTACCTCAAGCTGCTTGAATATAACGACCACGCCCATCTCGGATAGGTATTTAGGTACCTCAGATTCTCGTTCCCTATTGTCAACGTATATCTTAACCATCTAGGTACACTCCTCCATCCATCTACCTCTATCTAGGGCACGAACCTTATAACCACGTAACCGGAAGAATTGGAATACCGCGTCCTCTAGACTCCTAATACTTATCAAAGGTATTACGACCCCGGCAGCAGCTTCATGACCTCCACCACTACCTCCCAGATTCTCACCTAGGTATCTAGCTAGCTCAGCAGCAACCGGGGTTTTAAACTCCTGTAAGAGCCGGCTACTTACACGGATAACTACTCGAGCAGAGTCCTCTCGTGGTGCTACAGCAATAGCTATATCGGAACCAGCGTCGAGAGCTACTCTAAGAGACGACGCTTCGTAGGCCCCAACACAGGTCATTGTGAGAATGTTATCCTCCCCCACTACGTATATCCCCATCCTGGAGAGGCTCTTAAGTTTAGCGATCCTCTCCGAGTATGGGATCTCCTGGTGCGTGAGGAGCCTACTTACCTCCTCTAGATCCCCACCAACATCGAGTAACCAGCTGACTACCCTCAGAAGCCTGGAGCTAGCTATTCTCAGGAACCTAGTATCGAACATTATGCCAGCTAATAGGAGAGTAGCGTATGCTCTAGGGACAGTAAACCCGAGGTTCATTAAAGCCTCAGCGATAAGCGCTGAAGTAGCCCCAGCTTTAGGGTCGTATACAGCTAAGCCACAGACCTCAACCACTGAGTTAACAACGTGGTGATCGACTACAGAACACTCAGAGAACTCAACATCTTCTACTTGAGCAAGAGTAGAAACATCGATGAGTACTATTCTCTTACCAACACACTTACCGGATTTAGGAACGCTAAAGCCTAATGCTGAGAGGATCTTCTTGCTAGCAAGATCGACCCCCTCAGGTACACAGATGTCGGATACTCCCTCACCATAAGACCTCAGCACATAGTTTAACGTGAAAGCAGCTGCTACGGCATCCACGTCCGCATTTCTGTGGGTAACTATCAGTACACCGGGCCGACACCAAGCAAGTAGCTTAGCAAACCTCTCAAGTAGCAACACCGTAGTCCGCCCAGGAATGGCTGTTTAGAATATTTTATGGTCTTTTATTAACGATCTCGAGTTGTAGTGGTAGTCTAATAGGAGCATATCGCAAATCTCTACATATAAACTAAACCTCAAAACACATCGTCAATTAAACTCCCTACTTTTAAATAGCTACATAGAGACTGTTGAAGACACTCCCCATAAACCTAAAGGCTACACATAAGCATACAAAGCTTCTTAATTGTTTCAGTAATAGGCAGCAGAATAATTCCCTATGCTGATATAGACACAAAATCCTTAATATGGCACATCTTTAGGTTACCCTCTTAACTAAACACTTAACAACACATACTCCTAACACACATTATTTCTTCTTAGCGGCAACAGCGATTATCAGTGCTAGAATAACTCCTAGTACTAGCCCCATAATGAAGTAAGTTGTTGACGCCTTTTCTAAGGTTCCAGGTCCTCCTACCACTGTTACTGTCTTGAAGAAGGTTGTCGTTACGGTGCTAGGGGTTTGCGTACTACTTATGTTGCTGGGCTCGGTAGTAGAGCTTGTAGCCGACATGCTTCCTTGAGCTGGGCTGGTATAGAGAGATAGTAGTGCTGCTACTCTAGCTAGAGTATATATTTTCGGTAAATCCTCCTGAGATGTTATCAGCTCCATATACAGTAACAGGCTAATCGGCATACACTCACTGAGTGATGCTAGCTCTATGCTGACACTTCTATTAAGGCTGGTAACAGAGCTCGCAATATCTTGTGAGAACATCATAACCAGGGTTGCATACCCGTATGCTAGCGCGTCAACCCCAAGTGATAGCCTGTCAATAAACGATGGGGAGCTCCTCATGATGTCCATCCTCGTAATCATGGCGTTGAACGAGTCTGCCGGGATCTCTACCTGGCCCTTGAACGATATTATGTAGGTGTAGATGTTGTAGATTAAATCCTCTAGAGCTAGCTCTAAGTCCTCCACCTGCCTTCGATCTAGGTAGCAACATACATAGCCAGGGTTCTGTGATATGTTTAGGAGGGACTTCCAGAGCTCTGCTGTGATGACTCTAGAGCTAGCTAGAGCAAGATAGTAAGACGATCTATCCACATAAGTCTCAGTCTTAGATGCGTTTAGATATATTAAAGCCTCGTAAGCTCTGGTAGTTACTGCTATCACTACATCAAGATCTTGAAGGCATATCAGTGACAGGTCACTATATCTGCTTCTAGCGAAGTCAAGCATCATGAAGACCCTACCTTCTAAATCGGTTCTCACACTAGTTAATGCCTGCGGGTCGCTAACTCCTTTAAGTAGATACAGCCTCCATAGAGCGTAAACTAGTGCCTGAAAGTAGGATGTGGACGCTGAATACATGAGTCCCCTCGAGGCTTGAGCATCAGCAAGACTAGTTAGGTTCTTGATGCTACCCTCAATATCCTTCAGTAGGTCCTCCACATATAATCTCGTAATCCTACTTAGAGAGTTGAGTACGTTAGCCTTAATACTATCACCTTGAGATACTGCTGACGTTACATAATCCCTGAGGGTTTCTATCCAGTTAGCTACCTGCTTTTCTAGCTGTGAACCTAGATAATGTTCCGGGGAACCTACTGCGGAGACGTTAGGTACCTTGTAGAGACCCCCTGTATAAACGTTAAGTGCTTCATATACCGTCGTAACCGGTAGTACCTCAACCCCCAACCTCTTCCCGTAATCAACTAGGTCTATAGTTACAGTCTTTGTCGTATAAATGGTGATAGGCCCCACAGTTTGCGGAACCACAACTCTCTCGACGTACATTGTTTGCCCATATGGAACGAGGAACACCTTTGCGCCGACACTGGCAGCTGCCTCGAGTTTAGCTCTCAGTCCTCCTACCGGACCTACACTCCCATCAGGTAGAATCATCCCCGTCATCACTACATCATCCCTGAGCGGTAGGTGGAGAAGAGCTGCTGCGAATGCTACAGCTGTTGCGGCACTAGCGCTGGGCCCACCCACTATCGGGACATCCGCTCTTATCGAAGCAAAGAAGTCGCACGAGGTGAGCTTAATCCCTGCTACCTTACTTGCCACTATGGCAGCTACCCTAGTAGATGCTTGTAGATCTATTTGACTGAGGGGAAGTGTCTCGACATATACTCTGCCGCTACCGGGGCATGAGACCCCCACACTCAGCTTAGCTGTGACACCGACGTAGCTACCATTAGGTAGGGAGCTTACGGCTACTATAGTGAGTTCCCGGGTTTCATATGCTTTGGTAGGTCTAGCCAAGGTGAGTGGGGTAGTGAGTAGTATGAGTAGTAGTATGACCGCGTATTTGACGGTATATCGCTCCCTCATTGTCAGCACCAAGCGTTAGGAGGTTAGGCTATATTAAAAACCCGCAAGAAACTTTAGTGAAACTCTAGTGAAACCCGCATTACCTGCACTTTAATGTGTTCGAGGAAATCTGCTTAGGGCGTGTTACTGTGAGAGTGTGTCTCGGCACTACGAATCCTAGTAAGATAACTGGGGTGTTAAGGGCCCTTAGATCTGTCTTTGAGAATGTAGATGTAGCTTCTTTTAAGGTGAGCACGGCCATCCCACCCCAGCCTATGGGTCTCCACATAGCTATTGAAGGAGCTAGGCGAAGAGCTGTCGAAGCTGTGAAGGCCGGTACTGACTGCGATATGGGTATCGGGATAGAAGCTGGGCTATACGTAGTCGAAGGAAGATTTTTTGATGTCCAGGTAGTCTACGTAGTATCTAGAGACGGCTCAGAGTCGTTCGGGCTATCACCATCGTTCTCGGTTCCCGACATCTTCGTGAGAGAACTTGTATTAGGTGGAGCAAGGGAGTTGGAGGAAGTAGTAGACAAGTATTTTGGTACTACAGATGTGGGGAGTAAGGGAGGACTTGTGAGGATATTGACACGATCTGCTGTAAATAGGGAGGACTTAACCTATTATGCTACTATGATGGCTCTAATACCTCTAATAAATAAGGAGTTATACTTCAATTGAGTTACTGCTTTTTGGAGATCCTCTTTACTAGGTACTCCCTACCTTTTCTGTATTTGAGCAGTGCTGCTAAGGCGTGTGCTGCTCTTTCAGGGGTCGGGTAGGCAGGTATTCTTAGGGTTGTAAGGTACCTCATAGCTTCATACGCATCCGGACCCCCAATCATCGCTACCGATATAGGTTTGCTTATCTTAGTCTCCTCTATTGCTCTAGCTACAGCCTTAGCTACACCGATCGGGCTAGTGAGCGCGGTGTGGCAGTATAGTACTAATATCGCATCTATCTGGGGGTTCTGAAGAGCTAGCTTGACCGACATGTAGTACCAGTCTTCGGGTGCCATACCGGTCAGGTCTACTGGATTTGCTAGGGAGGCGAATGGTGGGAGGACCTTCCTCAGCTCCTCTACGAAATCCTGCGGAGGTTTCTCCAGGAATATACCGTCATCTGCTAGAGTGTCGCTTGCCTGGACACCCGCACCACCACCGTTCGTTATCACTACGACCCTATCGCCAGTAGGTACAGGGTTCCAGGACAGAGTCTTCACGAAGTCGAAAGCCTCCTCAACGCTCTTAACTGAGAGAACACCGCTCTGTCTGAAGGCTGTCTCATATATGAGTATGTTACCTGCTAGGCTACCCGTGTGGCTCGCGGCTGCTCTAGCTCCAGCTTCCGTCCTCCCGGACTTAATCACGATTACCGGTTTCCTCATAGAAATCTTGGAGGCTACTTCAACGAATCTCCTACCGTTATTTACGCCCTCCATGTATATCAGGACAACCGAGGTGTTAGGATCCTCATCGAAGAATTCGAGTAGGTCGGCATCGTCTATATCTGCCTTATTACCTACACTCACAATAGCTGATATACCGATCCCCTCCTGTATCGTTGAACCCATCAGTGCTATTCCTAAAGCACCGCTCTGGGTTATGAAGGCGACGTTACCGGGTATGACGTCTCTGGGGCCGAAGGTCGCGTTAAGCCTTACCGGTGTGTAGACGTAACCGAAGATGTTAGGACCTAGAACTCTCATACCGTACTTCCTAGCTCTCTGAACTAACTCGTTCTCAAGTTCTACGTTACCTATCTCCTTAAAACCTGAGGTGATGACTACAGCGTGCTTAACTCCTGCCTTCCCCGCATCATCTATAACATCCAGGACCTTGACGTTGGGTACTGATACCACGATCACGTCAACTTTATCTGATATGGTTGAGACTGCTGGGTAGGACTTTAAGCCCAGTATCTCTGTTGCTGTCGGGTTTACTGGGTAGACCCTCCCTTTGAATCCGTACTCCACTATGTTTCTCAGTACTAGATGCCCTATCTTAGTCGGGTCCTTGGACGCGCCGACTACAGCTATACCACTTGGGTTGAACAGGTCCTTGAGGGAGCTCACTACTTCTCACCTAGGATAACTCGAGCGTCAACTATTAAAGCTCCTTTCTCGAGAGGATAGAGGAATATAGGGTTAAGATCTACCTCCTCTAACTCATCGAGTTCGCTGACCATCTTAGCTAGACCTAGGATAACTCTCTTAAGTGCTTCTATGTCTCTAGGTGGGAATCCTCTGTAGCCCTCAAGTACCTTATATCCTTTTATCTCTCTAATCATGTCGTCTACGTCCTGCTCGGTTAGTGGGGTGACTCGAAAACTTACGTCCTTGAGTACCTCGACGAATACTCCTCCTAAGCCGAACATTATTACCGGTCCGAAGACCTTATCCCTCACACTACCGACTATTACCTCAAGATCCGGACTCGCCATTTTCTGTACTAAGATACCGCTGACCCTACTCCCAGGGGCTCTAGAGCGTACGTTATCTAATATGAGTCTATAGGATCTCACAACCTCTTCCGGGCTCTTAACATTGAGTATAACACCACCTACATCAGTCTTGTGGCTTATGTCTGGGCTAACTACCTTCAATACTACTGGGAACCCTATCCTCTCAGCTATCCTAACTGCCTCCTCCTCACTAGTAGCTAAACCATAGCTAGCTACCGGCATGTTATAGAGTTCACACAGCATGAAGGCCTCATGTTCAAGTAGCTTACGTCTCCCCTCAGACCTAGCCCTCTCAATTATTTGGCTGGGACTTACCATACTGTAACTCCAGAAATAGACAGTTGAAATATTAAAAATAAGTTACAGATTAAACAATTTAAACAATATTTAGCATTTAATTTGTCCTAAAACCCTTGAAACTCTATGTGAGTCGTGTTTTGCTAATTCTCGATAAGCTCTACGAACGATATTAAGGAAGTGTTTCAAAGATAGAATCGTAGGTTACTTACGGATGGTGAAGATGTGTAGTATTAAGTAGTAGGACTATTCTAAATGTGTACTGCTATAAGTATAAACTTATTGTATAAGCTACGTTAAATAGTAGTCACATCAATCTCGTCTAGAAGAAGTCGAAAGATCTACTGCCACCTCTGTATTCACCAACTATGTTCAGTTTATAGCCACATTTCGGGCAGATGTTCCCGGGTTTTAAGTTCCACTCGATAATGTAGAAGCCGTACCTTCTTACTACCAGAGCGCCGCATCCTGGGCAGTAGGTATGTTCGAGCTTATGTCCAGGTATGTTCCCTATGTAAACATGTTTCAGGCCCTCTCCCTGTGCTATCTGGGCTAGCCGCTCAAGTGTTTTAATGTCTGTGGGCGGTAGATAGCTCATCTTATAATGGGGGTAGAACCTCAAGAGGTGGAAGGGTGTCTCAGTACCGAGGTTTTCAGCTACCCATCGTGCTAGTTTCCTAATATGATCTAAGTCCTCTCCATATCTAGGAACGACTAGGTTAGTTATCTCTACGAAGATACCTTTCCTCTTCATTTCGAGTAACGTCCCAAATATCGGTTCCGGGTCTGGAACACCCATGTACTTACGGTAGAATTCCTTACTACCTCCTCCCTTAAAGTCCACTGTCGCCGCGTCCATGTAGCCTGCTAGCTCGTCGAGAGCCTCAACCGTCATATAACCGTTGGTTACCATAGTGTTGAATAAACCCTCTCTCTTTGCTGTTCTCGCTACATCATACATATATTCGTAGAATATTGTTGGTTCGTTGTAGGTATAGCTTATACCGTCACTCCTAGCTTTTTTAGCTAGAGCTACCAGCTCTTCCGGGTCTATATACTCACCAAATATTTCCTCTCTCCTAGACTGCGATAGAGTCCAGTTCTGGCAGAAGGCGCACATGAAGTTACAGCCCGCAGTAGATATGGAGAATACGGCTGAACCTGGATGGAAATGAGTTAGCGGCTTCTTTTCTATCGGGTCTATGTTAGCTGCTGTTAGTAGGCCGTAAACCAGTGTATAGAGAACTCCCTTCTCGTTGTACCTAACACCACATGCTCCAAAGCCTCCCTCAGCTATTGGACACCTTTTATAGCAGAGATGGCACTTAACCTTATTATCACCTAATTTCTCCCAGAATTTCGCAGTACGAACCCAGGGCTTGTCGAGTCTTGGCTTCATAGCATCTCGCATTTCATGTGTTATTTCTTTGAGGCCGAGTCTTTAAGAGCTTTAAGTATGGTTTGTTTAGTGACTACCCCCACAAGCTCGTCGTTCTCGTTAACTACTGGAGTTACGTCCACCCCACTTCTAATCATTATCTGAGCAGCTGTAGCTAGATCCTCGCCCGGCCTTACAAAAGCTATGTCAGTGTCCATGATCTCTGAGACCATAACTGCTGGATACACCTTTATAACTGATTCCACCCCCCTCGGGGATATTCCCTTCACCCTTAACGGTTTCTTAAAGGTTGTGAAGAAGGTACTTAGGAACGCTAGGTCCCTCCTACTAACGATCCCTACGACCCTACCTCTATCGACAACTACTACCGGCTGCCCTAAAACTATCTTCTCTACCGCATAGAAGATTGAGTGCTCCGGGCTACACGTAGGTACGTCCTTCTCAACATAATCCTCTACTTTGAACAGACCTGAATAGTTCTCTACGAAAGCTCTAAGCAGGTCAGTTCTAGTTGTTATACCAGCTATACTCATAGAAGCCGCGTCCTTGACTACGACTAGGGAACCTATACCCTTCTCGAGCATCCTCCTAGCAGCATAGGTAACACTCCTTGATGGAAGTACAGCATAAACCGGTTTCGACATGATGTCTTGAGCATGAATCTCAGTCAGCGGCTTATACGACCACTTCCTATTATACATTAACTTCACAAAATCGCTTCTACTAATCATTCCCTGCGGTTTATCATCAGATGATATCACTATATGCCCTACCTTAAACCTAAGCATTAAGTTCCTAATCCTAGCTAGATTATCCATAGGATGTGCTGCTACCACGGGATGGCTCATGTAGTGCTCTACTTTAATCCTCACAGTGGTCACCTCTATGATGTTAGGATAGAGTACATAATATCTCTCTCGGTAACTATACCCCTGAGAGTCTCATCCTCAACAACTATAGCGTAGTCCAGGTTTTTCTCAAACATGTCTCTGATCAGCACCTCGAGAGGGGTCGTAGGCTCTACTATTAGTACCTCACTATCCACGAAATCTACAGCCCTGAGCTTGAGGAGGTCTTGTACTAACCCGCTACTAACAAGCTCGAATATCTTGTGAGATCCTATGAGATCCACCAAACCTCGCCAAGTAATTACTCCCGTTAACCTATTATCTTTACTTAATAGTGGTATTCTCCTAACACCCATAGAGACCATGAGCCTGAAAATCTCGTGTAGTGTTGAGTCTTCAATAGCTGTAATCACGGTTTTAGTCATGACCTCGCTGACGGGTTTCTTTCCGATTCTACCGGAAAATGCCTTGACTATACTCCCCTCAGTTACGACACCAGCTAATCCTCCGCTAGGATCTAGGACAGGTATTAATCCAAACCCCTGGGAAACCATGAGCTCCAGCACCTTTTCTAGGGTGTCGCTGACCTTTACGTACACAACATTCCTACTCATAAGTTCCTGAGACGGTATAGAGAAGACTTTATAGATGTTGCCCCCATACCTCTCAACTACTATTCTGAACCTACTGCCACCACCGATATAGTCGGCAACGTCGTGAAATGTTAGGAGACCTGCTACCTCCCCTGCTTTAACTATGACCGTAGCTCTAAAGCTCTGGCTATGCATTTCCTCTAGACACTTAAGTAGAGGGGTCTGCGGGGAAGCTACAGGTACTTTCGGTATTATGAGGGATCTCAACTCCGGCTCTCTTTCATGTATTACTGCCCTAAAGTTAGGCTTCCCATCGCTTCTCAGCCACCTAGCTCTCTCATATATTCTCCGGGGGTTCGGCAACTTCATTCTCTCACCGATCTAGCCTTCATGTAGGCTCTACATACATCACTCCTATCAACGATCCCCACTAAACCTCCCCGCTGGTCCACTACCGGAATTCTCCCTATGTTGTTTTTAGCCATGATCTCGGCTACCTTATACATATCCTCAGACATGATCGCGGTGATAGCTGGGGTGGTCATAGCTTCCTTCACCTTTATTGAGGATCTGGGGCCGGATTCCGATTCGAGCTCTATCCTCGTATAGCCTTTCTTAAGGAGATCGTGTTGGGTTATGATCCCTACTACCTTCATATCCCTGCCTTGAACTACCGGGAAACCAGCATACTTTGTCTTCACCATCTTCCTCCAGAGCTTGGTGATATTATCGTCTGGAGTCACGTACTCGACGTTTGTAGTCATATAGTCCCCGAGAGGACCGAGGCTCTGAGTCTCTGAGAACTCTGCTAGGGCACTCCTTATGAAGCTATCTATCTCAAGAACACCTTCATACTTCCCCTCAGCTGAAACCACAGGTACGTACCACTCGTCCAGCTCTAACATGATCTTAAGTGCCGTCCAGAGATCCTCGTTAAGCTCAAACACAACCCTAGGTACGTCCATAACGTGACCTACTAGAACATTAGACCTAGTTGAGGTTACTGAAAGAACGTTTTCTCTTGTGACTACACCAACTACTCTACCTTCCTCAACTACCGGGATCATCCTTAAGCCCAGGTCACGCATTAAAGACCTAGCACGAGTTACTAGAGAATCGCGAGTAAGAGTCGGATACCTAACACTGAGAAGACTTTTAACACGCATACTTATACCAAGAATATTTTGTTTCCGACTTTAATAGCTGTTTATGTCCCTAGCAATTGCTCCGTGGGCCTCACGCTTAGATAATAATGAGAGCGTTTCCCGGCTGTCATTATCCCTAGAAATATTCATAACTAGTTAAACCTGAATTGAGGAAGAAAATGAGGATATAACTGAGAAACCCGTTAAAGCTGGCTGGACTGTGATTTATAATGTCGGGAAACACCGAAGGAGCTTCCTAAGCAGTTGGGGAGTGGGCCCGCGGGGACTCGAACCCCGGACCTCCGCCGTGTGAGGGCGGCGTCCTAACCAGGCTAGACGACGGGCCCCGAAAACCAATAATCTACTCTAACTTTAAAGCTTTTAGGTCTTAGAAATTGAGGCGTTTCAGGTGTGGATTAGCTCCTACTCCTCGTGGCTAGACTTTCTCTTTCTTGTAGTCCTTCCTCAGTTAATATGTCGGGTAACTCCTTCCGAAGCTAACGTGGTTAGTTGCTCTTCACGAAAAACTTATAAACTTTAGCTAGAGGTACTATTGGTGGAAATCTTGAAATACAAGTACCTAGCCTACCTAGCTTTAGCGGTACTAGCGTTTGCTACGTTATCACCAGCGGTAACGATTGCTCAGCAACCTATAGGCATCATAAAGCTTGACGTAAGCAGAACAACCGTCTACAGGGGCTACCAGTGGGTTGAGGTAGTAGCGTACGTGTATACCGGTGAGGATACTCCGAGTCCCACCATAAGCAAGGCTGATGCCACTCTTACCGCAGGCTTATCCATGACCATTCCCATGTCCTTAGTAGCACTTTACACACCTACGACCGTCACTATAGGTGGTGTAGATTACACTGTAGCATATCTCCTCATAGCAAGGGTATTCATACCTGAGTCCGCATATACAGGTAAGGGAACACTCAAAATTGAGATAGTTGGTAGAGCTGCTGGTAAGGACTTCACCTTCACTAGGACCATAGACCTCAGCATAGCTGATCACAGACCAGTAGATGCTACTAGAGCTGAGGCCTTAGTAGCATTAGGTCAAGTACGTGCTATTATAACTCTTGCTTCAGCACTTGGAGTAGATGTCTCTGGGTTCACTAAGGAGCTTTCAGCCATAGAGACCTTGATAGGTGATGCTACCGAAAGACTCGAGATTTACGGTGAAGTAGATGAGGCACTGGAGATGTATAAGGCTGCTACTGCTTCACTAGCAACGCTCCAGGCTAAAGTAGTTAGCGCTCTAGCCGTGAGGTACGGATCTCTGGAGAGTAAGGTTGCATCATTAGATACATCACTAGCACAGACGATTAAGTCGGTAGAGGAGTTATCTAAGAGCCTAGCTACGAGCGTTAAGGACCTGGAGGGAGCTATTGAGAAGAGCTCCAAGGCCTCTATGGACGCGATCGCGGCAGTAGCTACACAACTTCAGGACTACACCAAGAAGGTGGACGCAAGCATATCAGCACTCGCTACAAGTGTAGACCAAGCCATTAAGTCCCTAGCTGACGCGACCAAGAGCTCGACCGAGACAGCCTTAGGAGACTTAGCTAGTAAGGTAAAGACCCTGGACGAGAACGTAGCTAAGCTGTCACAGGCTCAGGAGGACCTGGCCCGCAGAGTCTCTGACATAGCTAATACGTTGCAGATAAGTCTGATAGTAGTAGCATTAATGTTACTAGCTTCAGTAGCCGTTGTAAGGCTCCTCAAGTAGCATCATCAAAACAAAACAGGTATTTTTCATCCACCACCAGTTATTTTCTTGCGTCATATCTCAGTCCTCTACGGGCTAGACCGGCCTTAGTATCTAAGACTAAGTAGTATTGACTATCTGACCTTCCCCGGCCTTTAGCAGGGCTCTCAGCCACAACTTACTGCCTTACTTAGATTATTGAGTAGATCTATCACGAGGTCCTACTACTTGAATTTCCCAGCTCTATTATAGCGCTGATGTCTTGGTATATAAGGCTCATTACGTCCGTTAAATCTACTACCGTGTTACTTCCTATTGCTATCTTAACGCCTTTTATCTCCTCCCCGAGTTTATGGATAAATATCTTGACGGAATACTTTTTAAGTATGGATGCCGCTAAATCACCGTAGCCTCTCTCGTAGAGGGTTCTTATGAGAGATAACACGCTTCGAGCGAGGGTCTTCCCACAGTCTTCTTTTAGCTCTCCAGCTTTTTCCAGTATTGCCAGAGCAAGGGCTACAACCATGAAGTCCTTAGTTTCTTCAAGTAAGTAGGAGACGTTCTCAAGGTCGACACATGAAACACTTCCGCTGAGTACTTTGTTCAGGTTGTCTTCCCCTACTTCGAGTTGATTCAGAGCTCTACTCTCACTGTTTAAAGCCTCCACCAACCTCATGATGCTCTCAGTATAGTCTGAGGGGAGAGAACCCACTATGCTAGCAACGATCTTGAGGTTCTCTTCAGGATCCTTCTCGATGAAGTCCAAGAGAACCTTAAACAGCTTCAGGGTACACTCCTCCCGCTTCCTGCATGCCGTAATTACCCTCCTGACCCTCTCCAGTAGGATCCTCCTCTTCGTGGGATAATCCTGTGCTAATCCGAAGAAATCCAGCATCGAGGGATCCCACCTTAGGATTTACTCCTCTTAGCTAGCCTCAAACACTCCATCACTATCCTATTTACTAGGTCTCTATGCTCTAACCTTACATGCCTTTCAGGATTCATAGTTATAATCTTCTCACATACTGTGCAGTAGTACCCACCGGAGACCTTAACTACTATAGGCGCTAGCTTGCTTAGACTATCGTAGGTAGTCCTCAAGATGTACTGTGCTACTCTATAGTTACCGGCTTTCTCTGTCACTCTCTGAATATAGCCCCTAAGCTTGAACTTACCTACCTTATATTTATGGCTGAGAACTGAGGGGGACTCACCATCTACTAGATACTCCTTGAGTGCGTGTAGGGTTACTATATCCCCAGCCAGCACCTTCACCACAAGGTACTTCAATGACTCTATAACGTTCTCAGACATCCTTCACATCCTACTTACTCTCTCAATGATAAACTTGTTTTAAAACAGCTAAGCCTATTCCATTTCGGGAGATTCGGCTGAGCTGGGTCCACCGGAATCTCCTAAGTTTCTTTCCTCGGCTACTGACGTAGGTACTTCTCTAGGAATAGTGTGGAATATAGTAGGTATTTCACCATAGCGTTCACATCTAGCTGAAGTGCGTGTCCTATGTCAGATATAACATAGAGTTCGAATGTTTTCCCAAGTTCCATCAATCTGTAGGCAAACTTCATTATCGGTTTCAGCGGGCATCTAGAGTCGTTTTGTGGGTGTACTATACATATCGGGGATCTCATATTGTTTATGTAGGTTATGGGTGACCTCTCAACGAACAGTTCCTTCTTACCAGCGAATAATATCTCATCATACCTCTTGAAGAAAGCATCCGCCAGCTCATAGTCCTCTACCCAGTCCGTCACACCGGCACCAGCTACTCCACACCTCCACATATCGGGATACTTGACCATGGCCATGAAGCTCATGTACCCTCCATAACTGTAGCCAAAGATAGCGATCCTCTCTCTATCAGCTATGCCCGACTCAATAGCCCACTTAGTCGCATAGATAACGTCCATAAGGTCTCCCCCACCTGGATCCCCAAGATCCAGCTTCCTGAATTTCTCGCCGTAGCCTGTAGAGCCCCTAAAGTTGGGAGCTACCACGTGGTAGCCTAGAGCGGTTAGTAGGAGTAGCATAGGTGACCAAGAGTCGGAAACCTCAGCCCAGGGCCCTCCATGCGGGTACACTATGGTTGGACCAGGCCTAGGGCTTTTCGAGCTAACTAAGGCGTAGGTAGGAACTTTAATGCCATCTCCAGACACAACCTCCGTGAATATAACCTCCGCTAAGGACTCTACCACATCTTTCGGAGGCTCCGCACCTACTAAAACCTGAGCACTCGATGTTCTGAGATCTACACGCAACACTCTTGGAGGTTCCCGCATTGAGGTATATGTTACGTAGGCGTAATCGTCAGCTACCTCCGCGTTGACGACCATACCCTCAGGAGTCTTCACCTCTAAGCCATCTATGAAGAGCTTCGACCTACCCTTCTTTTTACCTATAGCCCATATCCTCCCATCAGGGAGCCATCCAAAATCCACGTACTCTACGGGACCGAACTTCGTGAGGTCGTCATACAACATCCTAACCTTCGAGAGCTCACCGCTCTCTATATCATAAACGTAGAGCTTAAACGTATCTAAGTCCTCGAAGTTACTCTCGAAGAGTATTTTAGATCCGTGAAGTCTGGGATGCCTATTCACACTACCCTCTCTAGGCGTAAAGACCTTCATCTCCCGAGTTCTAATATCCACGATGAAGAGCTCCTCCGTGAAAGGATCCCCCTTCAAATGTCCTGAGCCAGCTATGTACCTCTCATTAACGTCTGATACGTGTTCCCTACCCTTAATCTCAGCTACTGTCTCTACCTTACGACTCAGAACATCAGACATCAATATGAAGGCTCTCGTACCAATAGAAGCAGACCAAGCAATTCTCACACCATCATAACTAAAGCCTACGATTCTGTGAGGCTCCACGTCCTCTGAAAGGCAGAAGTTGTTGCCTGACCTCAGATCCTTACCGAATACCGAGACTTTCTCATACCCTCTACTAACATCGACGGTGTATACAACTACGTCAGATTCTCTAGAAGTTCGTGAGATAGTGTAAACAGGCTCATCTACAAGACTACTGATGGAGCCCGTCCTGGGATCTAGGACGTATAGTTTGTAGGTTCCCTCCTGGGTGGATCCGAAAACTAGGTACCCGCTCCTAGTTAGACCAACTAGAGAGTACCTAGGTACTGAAACTAACCTCTTGATTAAGCTAGCTATTTCATCAACTCTCAACTTTATTACCCATTACTAGTAAGTAGGTCGAGGATATAACCTTGAGCTCTACTCGCACACTAAAATCATGTACTTAACTGACTGTATGTGCTTCTAAGGAATGTTTTAGTCGTTGAGTTCGCAATCGGGTATTTCATCCTTTAAGGCTAGGGAAAAAGTCGGTTATTAGACGTCGTGTTGAGGTTCTTAGGTTTGACTATTTAAAGAACTATTTACGTGATGAAGTTGTTATTCATGTCTGTACCGGAAACACGGCATAAATGTGTTTATCGTTAATTAGCTATGATACATCTATGTTACCGGTGATTGGTGATGTTAGTATTTGTAGTGTCGGATACCCATGATAGATTAGATAAAGTCATGAAGTTCGTTGATATCCTAAAGTCTGAGTCCAGAACCGGGTATGTGATCCATCTAGGTGATGTGGTGTCTCCATTCACTTTAAGAGCTCTCGTCGAGAACATGCCCTCTACTTTTAAATTTAAGCTCATACTAGGGAACAACGACGGAGATGTACTACTTCTCAGTAAGGTATCTGCGGAGTTGAGTGAGCAACCCGAAGAAGCAGAGCTCTGCGGGCTGAAGGTATTAATGCTACACGGTTTTAAAAACCGGGAACTTACCGAGAAAATCGTTGAGGGCTTAGCCTGCGGAGGAAGTTACGATGTTATCCTCTACGGACATACACATGTGTACCGGTTAAATAAGGTCTGCTCCAGTTATATAGTGAACCCTGGATCCCTAGCAGGCTATCTTGCTAGTACTTCTACGTATGCGAGAATCGACTGCCGGGATCTTACATTGTCGATAGTAGATCTGGAGACAGGTAACTTACTTGCTGCTGCCCAGATAGAAAAACAATAGGAAACAAAGCTTCTCTGTTTCTCTTTATAAAGTAGTACCTAAGATTAATTTTCAATACACTCTTTTGATAACGCCTAGATACTCATCTGTTTTAGATATGGAGGCCTTCGCATCTTTCTCTAGCTCAGTTATAGCCCTTATAGCATCTATGTTCTCCGGGATCACGTTGGATTCGTTAGGTGTAGCCCAAATCATATATATTTCCGTACCATCCGGAGACACGGAAACACCATCCCTCCAGACGGGGATCTCATAGAGATCTCCTCGAGGTCTACCGAGGTCTCTGGAGAGTTCAAATATAGTGTTTAACCCGTCAATACCGTCCTCCCCACTTACAAAGATCACTCTCGGCTCCTTATCTAGTATCTCCAATATGTCCTCCCGAGTGACTTTCTCCTTTACCTCTACCATAGCCATATGCAGATGATAGAGGTTATGACTTCCTTTAGCTGCCATAGTCACTATGTCGAGATCCTTTATCACCGTACGAGCATCCGGTCCATGATGGGAAGGTACTTGAAGCTCGGGGACGGCTGTGTTCATGATCCCGGTTCTACTAGACTCCCAGACGTCGACAGCCCTTCTAAATACGACTACGCGAGCTTTCTTTACGCCTATCTTCTCATGTAGAGCCCCGACAACTCTACATATAGCGGTGGTATTGCAACTAACGACCCTAACATACTGCTTTCCAAGTGCTTCATGATAGTTTCTCTGGGCGACGAAGGAAACCCCAGCAACCTCGTGCTTCTCACCTCCCTGGAAAATAGCTTTAACACCGTACTTCTCGTAAACCTCCTTATTTCTAGCCCCTATCTTAGCGGGGGCGCAGTCCACGACGACATCAACTAGACCGTTCTTCAGGAGATCCACCATAGTTCCCTCTACTTTGAGGCCTTTCTTCCTCATCTCATCCTCCTTTTCAGGGATTGAGGCATATATTGGGAACCCCTTAGCTGCTGCTAACTTGATCCTCCAATCTGCTACTACGTCAGCTATCCCAACTAGCTTCATATCGGGCTGCCGTAGCACGGCATCAGCGACTCTCTTACCTATAACTCCGTACCCGTTGACTAGAACCTGTACTTTAGATCTAGACACAGCTAAAGCACCAACTACTGGTTGCCAGTAAGACATAAATGTGCTCTAATATGCTGAAGTAAATTTGCTGGGAGTTATGTGCTTACTTAACCTTAACTGTGAACTTATAGTGAGCCCTATATACTCCAGTAGACAGCTGATTTCATTGAGGTGTGACTATAAACTATAAATTTACCGACTTAAAATATTTCGGGGACTATGACCAGCAGCTCTTTAATCTCCGTTAGGTTACCTGAGGATATCATAGAGTTCATAGATAGCTTAGTGAGGTTAGGTATAGGGGAATGCCGTAGCGATATACTGCGACTAGCTGTTATATTCAAACTGAAGAGTATGGGCTTCAATGTCGATGCGGGAGAACTGGAGGTCATAATCAGTAAGCTCAAGAGTTCTCGAGGTTCTGGTCAGTGAGCTACTGGGAACCTCGCTGGGTTAGGAAGGAGTTTAAGTCTCACGGTATTGCTGTCGTAACCTGTGTTGATCTAAGTACCTCACTCATACTCTGCCCCCTCTGCAGCTCGATAAGTATCGAAGATCTCTGTCCAGAGGGGCGTGAAGGTAATATGCCGGTAACAGACTCAGCTCTCTTCGTATCTATTGAAGACCTAATAAACCATATGAGAACCCACTGGCACACGAAAAAGTATAAGAAGATGAAAGTGCCTGTAGCTAGGGAGGCAAGTGAAGAAAGTGAGGAGAGTCTTCTTAGGCAATTCACTAACGACAAACCTGCTCGCAGGAAGTGAGGATCTAGTAGTAGATATCTGGGAAGGTGGGAGCGACCTCTATGGGTGGAGCTTAGGCTCCCTCTGTGTCGACAGGATACCTATGTTTCTCCCAAGGACGTGCTGCCAGCAACTCCTCAATGACTCCTTGGTGGATGTCGACGTTGACTTTATTGTGGAAGGTCCCGAGAAGGAGCTGGAGAAGAAGTTCGGTGAGACTATTACAAAGTCAGTACTGTGGTTTAACGGGAAGGTTTTGATACCGAAGAGACCGTTCTGTGAATACTTCAGAGAGCTTCTGAGGAGAGTTAAGACTTCTAAGATATTCTCACCAATTTCAAGGATCGACCTAGACTCCAAGATTTTGAGAACATATCATTGCGACGTAGAGTATGGAGAGCTCGTCAATACCCTACCGCTAGACTACTTCCTAGGTAAAGCCGGGCTACATGAGCTGAGGAGCTATCTGAGTTATAGATCAGCACACGCTGTTTTAGTAGTAGCTGAGTCAAGGCTTAAAGAATACGCCAAGATATTCGTAGGTCACAGAGGGTACCTAACCAGTTATGTAGTCAGCTACGGTAGGTCATCGCTAGGTAATCAGATATATGCGTTTATCCCACTTACAAGAGATACTCTAAGAGCTGAACTAATTGACAGGACCATATCGGAGCTTAAGAGACTTAAAGTAATTGAGGGCGGCATAAAAATGCTGAGATCATATCTAATTAAGTACTTTACATTTTCGGGAAGCACGGAAGAGGTATCTAAGGTACTGAGTGAACATGCTGTGACTCTAGCTGGAAGATACGGTACGTGGACAGATATATCTGTATGTGATATCTGCTGAACACTAGTATGAGAAGACGGCGTCAGCCATCGTCGGATCCTCCAACAATCCTAATAACTCAGCTTCCTCCTCATTGTTGTCGACGTAAATAGCTATAGATAGTATCAGATCCTCAAGCTCTTCAACGCTTGGCGGACTCCTAACTACAACTCTAATACCGTTTATCGAGATATACGGGAACCTAGTGGTTACAGTCACCGGGATGACGTAGACCTCCAGACTGTACTTCCTGAAAATCCTCTGAGCTGCTTCCCATGCTAGTCTCACAAGATCCTCCGAGACCTCGTCATTACTAACACCGATAACTACATTTACGGCCATGGAGCCATCCAAAATGCTATGTGATGTAGTATTCTTTAAAAGGACTAGACTACATCAGGAGTTGCTGAGGAAGACGTAAGCCTGCTTTGAATTCTCCTAGGGTAACTAATCAACTTCTTGTTGTCGAAGATAGCGAGAGAATTTTCATGTGAAATAGCTCGGGGCTGTTTTATTTTTTTTGGTTGGTGTTTGTTGGATTTATAGGGTTTTGTTTTATGTTTTGTAGTTGGTGTTTTTGGGGAGGTTTGTGTGGGGCTTTGGTATTAGCTACTAAGCGTGTTTTAGAGGTATTCAGCTAGCTATTGAGGAGAAAGCTAGGGAGTTTGGTGTACCCGTAATCTACGTAGACCCTAAGAACACATCTAAGGTATGCCCAGTACACAAGACACACATCGTTTACAGTAACAGCTCCCGTATTGGTAGGTGTAGTGTTGGTGGTGAGCTATGGCATAGAGATGTAGTTGCTTGCTGGAACCTACTCTTCAGAGCCCTGGGAGGTGATGGGAGCAACGCTCCAAGCCTCTCAGGACTAGACCTAGATGTGTCCCGCATGCCGTTCGGGACGAACACCACCCACGACCCACAGGGATAGGGAAAACCCTGTGGACGAGGTGGAAGTCCCTAGACACAATAAACAAACATAAACCCGCATCAACAAGCATCTAGGGACAAACGGGAAATCTAGGGTAGGGTACCGACAAGGTATTCTACGGTAGTGTTGGGGAAGATGGATGCCAATATGTCCACCTCCTTTGAATAAATAACTAGGAATATATATTTCACAGTAGTTCTCCTACCTTCAGTCTTAACCTTAACCAGCTGCTTAATTATCTCGTCATCCGCTATCACTAAGATTACTGCTGTATTACCTAGATTCCTAACTTTTGAGCTACCACGGACTGTGTGTAAATTAATTAGAGAGGACCTCAATCTGTGCGATATGTGCGAAGCTATTAAGAGGGCTTCGCTAGAGGCTATTACTGTCTCTACACGGCTACCGTGAAATAGCTTTACCAACCTCTCCATGATAGATAAGGCTATGAGCTTTGTGAACGGAATGTCTGTCAGTAGCTCGATTAAGCTCCTATCACGTAGGTACTCCGAGACAGCGTTCTTTACTAAGTTCATATCGATCAGAGTCTTTATCATGGCCAAGCTCCTGGCGGATCTAGGTCTGAGCTTGCCATTGATGTACTTACTTAGAGATGTATCGCGGACACCTATAATGTTACCGATAGTGGAGAGCCTAGATACTCTCCGGTAGGCAGTCAATATGTCGACTAGATCTATGTAGACCAGAGACTCGACATATTTAGGTGGGAGAGTACTGTAAACCTCACTCAACTCCACCACCAGCACAGCTTATACTTCCGCAGTTAATATCAGCCTCTTAAGAAATCCTTTACCTTATATCACCCAATCATTCTACAGGGCCCTCCCTCTCTCCGTAGAGGTTAGTGTATTTTTATCCCTCTTAGGTCAAGCCACTCCTTTAGTAAACCAACAACCACTACCGGGCTTTTTACGATGTCACTTACAGTAATAACTCCCAGAGATGCTAGTATAGCTTTGAATCCGAGGATGAAGGCCTCCAAGAACTCCCTGAGCGTGTTCCTTGAGTAAGCTAACAGTACAGGTCTAGCCATCCCTACTATATTAGCCCCTAATCTCAATGCTTTTACCGCATCATACGGCGTTCTTATCCCCCCGCTTCCAATTATGAATAGCTCATCTGAGACGTTGCGGACCTCTGCTATAGATGCTGCTGTGGGTATACCTACCTCCTTAATTCCGTCAGCAATGTTTTGCTTGATGATGTTACCAGCAGAGGCAGCTCTGTAGAGCTCTACGAGAGCCCAGTTAGTTCCACCAGCACCAGCAATATCTACGTACTTAACACCGATGCTGTAAAGTTCCTCAGCGAACTCCTTACTGATCCCGAATCCCACCTCCTTTACTATTATAGGTACGGGACTGACATCTACAGCCTTAGAAATCGCTTCGAGCCCTCTAGAGAAGCCTAGAGCTCCCTCAGGCTGGACCACCTCCTGGAAGTAGTTGAGGTGGACGGCAATGCCATCTACTTCAACAATAGAGGTTAAGGACTCCAACACGCTGACACCGTATTTTATTAGCTCAGCTATGCCTATGTTCCCCAGTAGTACCAGATCAGGACAGACATCCCTAGCGACTCTATAAGTGTGTGCTAACTCTCTAGACTCGAGAGCTGCTCTCTGACTACCTAGTCCCATCCCTATATCGAGCTGGCAAGCTACTTCAGCTAGGGACCTATTAATGAGTTCAGTACCTGGGGCACCCCCAGTCATAGCCTCTATTATCAGTGGTGCCCCCATGGTTTTCCCTAGGAAGTTGACAGCTGTGGATATCTTCTCGGGGTCCACCTTAGGTAGAGCACGTGTTGGTAGGAAGACATACTCGAACCAGGTTGTTTGAGGACCTTCAACAGGCTTGTTAAGTACTATCTCGATATGCTCTATTTTTCTCCTGGAGGTTCTTTCAGCTTCTCCTAGTACCATACTATCGAACCCACGAAGTTATCTGATTTAAGGGCACTATAAAGATTGCCCTCTATGAACCCGCCAACGATTTTCACCTTGATTCCGCGAACTCCTAGGAGCTTTCCCTCAATCAATTTCTTCATCATTCCACCGGTAACATCGACGGTAGAAGAACTAGCTGCGACATAGTTGATTACCTCATCCACTAATGCCTCCGTAATTTTCTGTGCGTTAGGATCTAACTTAGGGTCCCTTTCGTACAAGCCGTCAACATCAGTAACGAAGAGTATCTCGAGGGCCCCTAAATCTCTAGCTATGTACCAAGCTAGAGTATCACCTGAGAGAACCTCGAAACCCCTATCGGATGTTACTACATCTCCATACAGTATTGGTGTGAACCCCCTCTCTAAAGCCGCAACTACAGGATCTAGTCTACAACGCGGGCTACCCGAGGATATAGAGCATATAGTTCTCGGGGGTATGGAAATAGCTGGTATTCTAGCTACATTAATAGAGTACTTCCTAACTATAGCATTCAGAGTGTCCATAGAGTCTGCTGTTGATATATAGCAACTCTCAGTGATCTTACCGTACCTGGAGACACAGTCCTTAACTAGAGGGTGGCCGAAGCTCCCACCACCATGTATTAAAACAACCTGGTTCTCTGGGAACTCCTCCCGGTAGGTACCTAGCTCCCTGAGGAGCCTTAACAAGACCTCTCTTCTGATAGACCAACGAATTTCCTTAACAGTAATTACTGAACCACCTAACTTAATTATTTTCAGTGGTCTGATCTTCAAGCTACTACCCAAAGCCTCTAGTCAGAGCCAATAATAGCGCTAGACCAACATCTTTAAACTATTAACACGACAGACAATAAAAGAAAATTAACTATGACGTTGAAGAACTTGTCGAAAACTTATTTCATGAGAGTTTACGAATTCTTTAACATCCGTAACTTGGGTTATATATAGATAGCCAGAAGTTTTCTATTTTAGGCTAGAAGAGCTCGTAACGATCTTGATGAGGTGGAGCTAAACATTAGTAATGCTTGAGTCGAAACGATCCTATTTATTCCTTCTTAGTGTCGGATTCGTATTCTCTTAGGTTCTCTCTTATAAACTCTTCGGGTAGTGAGGTACGGTGTTTCACTACTTTAACTAGTATGGCCGGGAAAACCTCCTTAACCCCGCTAAGCCCCTCAATCTCCTTAATCTTACGTAGCAGGTCTTTAGTGTCTTTAGCCCACACCTCTGCTAGAACTTCATGGTCTCCGGTAGTTATAGCTACGAACGTTGTGTCGGGTCTATTAGCTACTATCTCAGCTATCTCCACTACCTTTCCTGGCTCTGTGTTAATTCCGATGATAGCTATAGCTTCGTAGCCTACCTGACTAGGGTCTACAATAACTCTATAGCCGAGTATTACCTTCTCCTTTTCTAGTTTCTGGAGTCTCTTTTTTGTTGCTACGTCTGAGATCTTTATGATGCTAGCTATTGAGGTAATAGTAGCTCTAGCGTTTTCAGAAAGTAAAGCCAGTATAGCTTTATCTTTACTGTCCAGCAACACCTACCGCCAGCTCAGCCAAAGAGGGCTGAGATACCCTCCGCGATCTCCTCTTCTGAGACCTCCTTCTTTTCCTCCTCCTCTTTCTTCTCTTCAGAAGGTTTAGCTCCTGCTTGTGTTGGTGCTAGGGATGTGGCTGCTGCTGGTTGAGCAGGGACTGCTGGTGCTAGAGTTGTTGCTTGACGTATTATGTCACCTATGTTAACCTCCTTCAGTGCGGCAACAACCATCTTAACCCTCACCTCATCGACAGCTATTCCCGCGGCTTCGAGTACCTTCTTTAAGGACTCCTCACTTATTTCCTTCCCAGCTGAGTGAAGGAGTAGTGAGGCGTATATGTACTCCATGTTGCTCTTACCCCCAGAGTCTTAGGTTACTACTTTAAAAGCTTTTACAGAAACCACGCAGTTGGGTAGCGTATGAACATGCTTGAATGCCCTAAGTGTGGAGTCACAGTTGATGTTAAAAGTAACCACCACGTATGCCCTAAATGCGGGGAACCCCTATTCCTCTCCACAGACCTCGAATCTATAGTTAAGGCCGGCGTTAAGAGCCTGATCCCGGGGAACCTCAAGAAGGTGACCCTCGGTGAGGGGAGGACACCGCTAATCGAGTACAGAAACTTCCTCCTCAAACTCGAGTTCCTGAACCCTACGGGGTCCTTTAAAGATAGAGGTGCTGCTATGACCGTCTCGAGAGCTCTCATGGCTGGATGGACTACGATCATAGAGGACTCATCAGGAAATGCCGGTATAGCTACAGCAGCTTATGCGGCTAGAGCTGGCCTGAAGGTAAAGATCTACGCTCCCGCGGACGCCCCTCAAGGGAAGCTTAGGCTGATAAAGGCGTTTGGAGCTACTCTAGAGACAGCTAGAAGTAGGGATGAAGCACATAGAAAGGCCTTGGAAGATAAAGAGGGTGTTTACGTAGGTCATGTAGTGGAGCCACTATTTATCGAGGGAATTAAGGACATAGCCCTAGAACTCGTTACTTCAGGCGTGAAGTTCGATGCTCTAGTTGCTCCAGTAGCTGCCGGCACGTTATTCCTGGGGCTCTATAAGGGCTTTGAGGAGCTCGTTAAGATAGGGCTCATCGATTCCATCCCCACCATAATCCCGGTAGAGGCGTGCGGGTACTCGAAGCTCAGCAAATACTTGAAGACGGTTAACATAGGTTGTGGTGACACCGATAGAAGCTTATTAGCTGACGCACTGAGGCTGACAATAGTGCCCAGAATTAAACAAATAGTTGAAAGAGCATCTAAGGTATCACCCTACGTTGTGGTTGTAGGTGATGAAGCAATCGGTGAGTCCCTCAAAGAGCTCTACTCTATTGGAGTACCGGTTGAGCCAAGTAGTGCGGCAGTCTATGCGGCAGCAAAGTACGTCTCTAAGGAAATGAGCGGTAGGATTATAGTCCCCCTCACAGGGTCAGGCCTCAAGTACGTTCCGGTATCAAACGAGGTACTCGACAAATATCTTTTTTAGTTCCTATCTCCTCATTACTAGATGGTTATTTGAAGCTACATCTAGGTGATTGAGACTGTGATACATTCTAGACATATAGAATAAAGTTCAGGTTTAAGTACTAGAGCTCAGCGCTTGAGGAATGATGAAAAGCCAGATCCTCAGTACTCTGTAACTGCTACAGCAGCTAATAAACTAGAGTAGCTCAGCTTAATATAGTAATTTGTAAACCCTCGATATAGGTCTACCCCTACTCTTAGGCATCTTCCTAAGGCTGCTCCTTTGACCGCTCAAGATCTTTTAACCACTGCTTCTCCCTTAGTAGCTCGAGGATCCTCTTACCGTGCTCCGTAAGTACTGCAACCCCGCTCGATACCTCTACCATTCCGGACTCAGCTAACCTTGAAATAGCTGCCGCTATATACTCCCTACTATCCGGTAGCTGACTTAGTAGGTCTTGAAGGTCCGCGGCTTCGAACCTACTTAGATACCTCAGTACCTCAACTTCATATTTATCTACAAGTGTGGAGGTAGGTCTAGCCCCGGTCTCTTCCTCGGAGGCCTGAACTCCTGGTAATTCGGTAGGCTCAACGCTTCTAGTAGCTCTCGGTGTTGTAAGTAGGGAGATAGCTACTATGGCCACTGCGAGAAGTATCGCTATTGCTATAAGGACTTGTAGTAGGTTAATTAGCTGAGTTGCTTCAGCCGGTTCTACAGCTTGGAGAGCTATCATCTCCTCCTACCGATTAGTAGAATGATTCCACCTACTGCCACCGCAAGAGCTACTAGAGTGTAGAGGTACTCCTGAGCAATGAGTAGCCGCGTGGAGACCTGCAGAGTATCTACATTACTCTCGATCTGAGCTCCCTCAATACTAGCTTTGATATTGTACCTACCTTCAGTGCTGGGAGCTTGGAACCTCAGCGTACTCTCACTACCAGCTATAATACCGTAGGCTACAGGCTCCCACCTACCATTAACCTGAATTAACAGAACTACCTGTACTGGAGTTACCGGTGGTGGGTGTACGGATATCCTAGCTACGGCAGTAGCTGAAGGCTCTACAGTTTTATTCAGCAGTTCTAGACTTAGTGATCTGACTACCTCTATAACGTTAAGAACTGCTGAAGTGGATATCTGCGTGTCCTGAAGTTCGGCTACTACAGTGTACTTACCGGGCTTAGCTGGGGAGCTGATCGTAAGCTTAGCTACCCCAAGTTCATCCGTCTCAACACTGTGTGAGCTAATAACCGCGGAGTTCTGTAGTACCGTAACCTTAACCGGGTAGACACGTCCAGGAGATATAGCTATAGTAAAGCTGATCTGTGTACCTACCTCTACTGTAGCTGTAGTTGGGGATATGGCTATAGATGGCCTTACTACACTTACCAAGGTTGAGTTACGTAGAGCGGTACCGTAAACTGAGGTGCTTACTGTGATGTTTATCACGCCTACGGTAGTCACCTTTCCAAGACTAACGGTGGCGTATCCATCCTTAATAGAGAACTCCCTAGAGAGAAGTTGAGAACCATTAATTAGCGCGGTTAGCTGTCCTTGAATAACAGTATCAGGTGCTGGTTCAACTACTACCTTAACCTCTAGATTCTCCCCGTAGAAGAGTGTTTTCCTAGCTTCTACTAGTAATTTAGGTGCAGCTACTACTGTAAGAACCTTAGGTAAGCTCTCAACCCTATCGAGCTTCGAGTAGATTCCTGCCTTTACTGGGTACTTCCCAGGAGGCAATCTAATGGTCAGCTCACCAACTCCCTCACCTCCACATACTACTACCTCACCTAACTCAGCCCACTCATAGAGCACTGGGTCTCTATAGGCTAACTTAACGGGGACGCATAGAGGTATCTGAGGGCGTAACCTTACGTAGAAGGATGCTCCCGACCCGCTAATCACGGTATCCGGTACTACATCTAGGGAAATATCCGTAATGAACTTAGCCGCGGTCTTCAAAGAAAAGACCTGTACAACCACGTTAGAGCTGTAGAGACTGGCAACACCACCTACTAGTGATAGGGGAACCCTGACCCTGAAGGTATGAACAACATAGTCTCGGTCTATAGGTACGTCCTCAGCCACCCACCTGAAGCTGAAGGATCCCTGAGGGTCTATCGAGGCTACCCCTACACTAACCCATAGACCCTCCACGAGCTTCTCAAGGACTATCTGCCCAGCTTTAGGTGGAGGTGTGATGGTGCCTGAGAACGTTACTTGAGTACCCTCCACAACTACTGACCTATCTACTGTTAGAACCACACTCGAGGGTTTAACCACCTCTAGCAATCCGAGAGCTGTGACTTCCTCTACTACCCCCTCCTGTAGGTAGTATGTTGCTACAACACGTATGTAGTAAATCCCTGCCCTAAAGTAGTTGAGTAGAGATATGGGGAGCTCCCTAAGCTCTAGAGGCCCTACCTTACCGATGTATACTCTATCTACTAGCGTGCCATTCATGTAGAGTGTGAGAAGCACGCTATCTATGTAAGACATACCGGTATTCCTCAGTAGTATGCTTATATTGACCCTAGCTATTGACTCGACAACGTAGTTGTAGTCAGGCCTCCCGTTGATGCTTAAGCTGAGGCTTATCCTAGAACTCGGTGAGGTTATCAGCACCGGGAAGTCCATAACAGTGTTGAATACTCTACTACCTATATAACCCTCCAGGACCACCCTTAAGTTATGCCTAGAGGTTGTGCCCGTACTAGCATTGTAGTTAAGTGGAGAAATAACTAGCTGGAGGTCCCCACGAATTTCCTGTGAAACCTCCGAGATAACCCCCAAGAACTTAGAAGCTAGTTCAGTACCTTCAGCACTTACCACCCGGAGGACTAGATTTAGCTGCTTTCCTGAAGGTACTACCTTAGAAGTTACGGCAACTGAGATACTTGCTATACTACCGATGTACCAAGGCATGGAAGAGCTTAGAGTGACGTCAAGTATCCACAACTGCCCTTGATCCGTCCACGTTATAGATCTCTTAACTACTTGTGGTGGGAACTCGGAGGGGCTTTGGGTGTAGGCTAGGGAGGTGTTATATAGAATTAATAGAGCTACTACTATGTAGATAGATAGCTTAGGGCAGCATCTCCGAATAGCCCATCACCCAGGTAATCTACGTGCTCTCACCTAATAAGAGCGGGTAGATATAATTTTCAGTACTTCACCTAGTACTATGCGGATATATACGTAGCTTAGATATGCGATGCTGTAGGTACCTATGCTGGGACTGGTATAGGAGGTATAAGCAGTCCACTAAAGATGATGTTAATCATCATCTTAATCCCAACTACAGCTCCACTAGTAATTACAAGTAGGAGGGAAATCTGCTGCCAAAGGGTCTCTGGGATACCTCCATAGGCTACCTTAATGGTTACAGCATTAGCTATCGTTAGGATAGCTAGGAAGACTATTGTAAGGTTAGTCATTAGTGCTATGGATTCAGGTGGTATGTACAGCATCGGTAGCCCGTATAGCTCTGCTACCTCTAAGCCTGACGCGAGAACCTTAACATAGTCTGAGAAGAGTCTTACTATCTCTATAATAGCTATGGCTATAGCTGAGACTAAGGCCTGCATTATGTATGTAGTAGCCTCAAACGTCCTCGCAGTTCTCTCCCTAAGGTTTCTGAGGTCGTTTATCCTAGTAATTAAGTCACTTAGTGTAGCACCAACAACCCTAGTATTGCCCCCTACGTCAACAGTATCTGAGAATATATTCGTAGACCTAGCTACTAGGTCGCTCCACGTATCGTAGATGAAGAACCTCCAAGCTATCCTAGGGTCTATCCCGTTACTTACCCTAGAGTACACACGTGCTAGAGGCTTTGTCAGCGGCCCGAAATCACTCATAAGTAAGGAGTTAAATGTCTTGGGGTAGTTCTGGATTACAGCGTACGTCATGCCGAGGCTACGTACGAATATAGTGTAGAAGGACTCAAGCTTCCTTACCCTACCTTCTATACTCCTAGCAGCTAGTCCAGGTAGTAGTAGAACCCCGCCAACTACCATTAAAGACCATTCGAAACCTCCTAGCTCTCTATATGCTAGGTAGCCAAGTATCATAGCTAGTGGTATGCTTACAGCTAGAGCCCTGTTATATCTTCCATATATATGCCCTGGCCTCGGCTTAGCTTTAGGTACTATCCACTCCTTGGGTACTGCTAAGTATATTACTATGGTAAACATAGCTACAAGAGTAACTGAGCTTACTAAAGTTACGAAGTATATGTTTATGTCACCTCCGGTGAACATTAAGAGGACGCTCATAACTGTCAGTATGAATGCTGCGGCACTTATGACGGTCGTATGTAGCCCTAGCACTATCCTCATAATGTCTATAGCCCTGTAGTACTGGGACTGATAGTTCCTCCTAAATGCTGCGAACTCTGTCTCAAGGAATAGTGTTGGGTCCTCCCCGGTTCTAAGAACCTCACTAAACCTCAGTAGGAAATCTCCGAATGCTCTATTCTTAACCTCCCTAGCTACGTACCTAATAGCTGTAACGAACCCGTAGCCCCAGTCAACTGCTAGGTTAGCTATCCTGCTTAAAGCCCTGCTGTAGTCTCTGTAGTCACCTACAACGCAGTTCAGCTGAAATAACCTCTTACGTGGGGGCTTACCTGTGGAGACCGCAAACATGTGGAGAAGTAGAAAGAGTAGGTCTAGATCAACTATAGCTACCCTTAACCTACTCCTTAAGAAGGGTAGTACTATACGTATTAAGCCTACGGCTACCGGCACAAGAAGTAGGGGTGCGTAGGTAATCTCCCTGAAGTAAGCTACCACAGCTACCGCTAGAGCTAGTGAAACCAGGAAGTAGGGGTCAGCTAACCTCCTCGGCAACATGATCATCCAGGTACTAGCTACTTAAGGAGATCGCCCCGTCCTATCCTGTTAAGAGCCTCTTCGAGAGCCTCTATCACAGCGTAGGGGGTTTCCTCCTTAGAGGAGGCCTTAGCCTTCGCGTCAACTAGGTGGTAGATCCTTACAATAACCCTGAACACATCGTAGTAGTTGAAGACCTTCTTCTCAACTAGGCTCCTAATTATCTTAGCCCTAAGGTTGAGCTCATCATATACTAACCCCATATCTCTCCTGGATATACCCCTAGCTACAGCTATCTTTTCTTCGAGTAGGTAGCTCGTACCCCTACCTCTAAAGGTAAACCTATCCTTAGAGGGGTCCCAGGTGTATATGGGTACGTAGATAACTGACTTAGCCTTAGGGTCGTAGCCTACTATCTCGTTAACACTTATCACCCTCCTCATAAGCACTCCTTCCCTATATACAGCACTTTGGATTACTACGAAGTTCAGGTTATCGATGTGTGTAATAGGTACATTAATCGGTGGTGAGGTTAACCTCTGGACGAGCCTCTCAACGCTAGCTGCGTGGAAAGTGGAAAGAACTGGGTGGCCTGTCTGCATGGCCTGGAAAGCTACGTTACCCTCAGCCCCCCTTATCTCACCAACTATTATGTAGTTAGGCCTCTGCCTAAGAGCCGCCTTGAGTAGGTCAAACATAGTGACGCTGGTCTCCACACTCCCAGTATCCCTAGTAAGCTCACGTAACCAGTTCTCGTGTGGTAACTGGATCTCGGCTGTATCCTCTATTGAGACTATCTTAGCTGTGGGCCTTATGAAGACTGTTATAGCGTTCAGTGTCGTGGTCTTACCGGAGGCTGTCTCACCACTTACAAACCCGCTCATACCCTCTAGAAGGAGCATCCACAGGTAGGCAGCTACGAACTCATCCATAGTTCCGAGGTTCACTATCTCGGTTACGCTCATAGGGATCTTACTGAACTTCCTGATAGTAAAGCTACTCCCCCTTAAGCTAACGTCACCACCGAAGACTATGTTTATTCTACTACCGTCTGGTAGGGTAGCGTCGACTATGGGTCTTGCGTGACTAACAGGCTTACCTATCCTCTCACTTAACTCTATGATGAACTTATCGAGCTCTTCCTGCGTACTGAACCTCAAGCTCGTCTCAAGAGGACCGAACACCTTGTGAACTATGAAGACGTAGCCGACTCCGTTACAGTATATATCCTCTATATACCTATCCTTAAGTAGAGGCTCTAACATCCCTAAACCGGCCTTATCCCTCACTAAGTGGTAGACTACGTACCTGTAGTCCGCAGAGTAGATCGGGATTGTTTTAAGCTTATTTAAGCCTCTACTTAGGACCTCCCTATAATTTACCGGTGCTTCCACTACCTCAACAACCTTCCCCAAAGCCTTAAGCAGGATCTCCCTTCTATCTGAGAGGCTAGTTGACGCGTCCCTCTCCGAGAGAACTGCCGCTATCTTCTCTTCTATAGCTCTCAGTAGCTCCGATGGTGGTCTTGGAGGTTCTACTATAGCGTACTTCCTATAGCCAGATTCAGTACCGCGGGGAGGGGTGTAGACGTGTATGAATATCCCATCATCAACGGTGTAGATAACGTTAACCTTAACAACCTTCCTTAAACTACCTGGAACCTCCTGCCCGAGGAACTGGGGCATCCCTACTTCAGGAACTACCTGCTGAATATACTTAGCTAGGTAGGGGTACCCCCTGAGGTAGGTAGTTAAATCGGTAGTGCTTTGAGTAGCTTGGTACTGCCTCGGTAAAGCCATAACCCACCCCCTAGACCTTAGCTAAGGCCAGCGGCACCACCTTAATACCGAACGCTGGGTCTACGTCGAACGCTATGCTGGTTTCAGCTAGGGTAGGGGCCCCTCGGATCTTAACGATGTTAGCTACCTTCACTAACCTACCCCCGATCTCTCCGAGGGCTAGCTTTAGGTAGACGTCTGAAGCTGCTGCGAACTCCTTAACGATCCTTCCCTCGACTATTTCCGGGTGGAGAGTCACTATCACAGTAGCTCCTCTCCTAACGACCCCCCTTAAGCTAGTTAGTAGTGTGTGGACCTCCTTATCTTCAATGTAGTGGAGTATCTGGCTTATTGAGTCTATGATGAAGGTATCGTACTTACCGATCCTTGCTTCAATGAATCTTACTAAGGCTCTAGTAGCTTCCCTAGCTTTCCTACTACTCCACTTAACACCCCTTATATTGGATGAGAGTACCGTGAGCTGACCCTTTAGGAAGTAATCAGTTAGATCTAGGTTTATATTGCGTGACTGCTCTAGGAAGTGCTTTACGGTATTCTCGGTAGTTATGTAAATTACTTTAAGCCCATCCAATAGGTAGCCCTTAGTGAACTGGGTACATAGAGCTGTCTTCCCAGTACCGTTCTCTCCCTCGATAAGCATTAGAGATGGGTGCGGTATACCGCCTCCCAGCCTCAGGTCCAGCTCCTCATTACCTGTAGTTATAGTTGTTAGCCTATGTATATGTAATGACATACTCCGCTCTCGCCCCCCACCTATCTACTAGGACTAAAACTACTACCGAGCTCGGTGCTATACCTCTACTCACAACAGCTACAGCCCTAGCAGTAGCTCCCGGTTTAACCTCTATAATCGTCCCCGGAGCTACGGGGTAGACTATACTACCAATGGAGAGGCCATTCACATACCAGGACACACCGTATGAAAGTACCTCCACTACACGTTCAGAGCCCTCTACAGGCTGGTAATCTACTAGTAGGGTTGCCGTAGAGTCTATAACCACTGGCTCGGGACCTAGGCTAGTTACGTTGAATAGTACCCTCTGCCCGCCCTCTATGCTAGCTCCGGTAATTATCGGTAGGGACCTCCTATACTCCCTGGATAGCTCCAGTATCTTACTGACCGTAGTTACGTAGGTTACCACGAAGTTAGCTACCGTAGCTAGCACTACTATCATAGCTATAGCTATAGTAGCTACCGTAGCAACTGCCGCGGTGGACAAGCTATCACCTACCCGTAGATCGTGAAGATAGCTTCGACTGATGACCCTCTAGGTGTTACTAGCTTAAAGCGGTAGGGTGGGGATATGCTAGTTGAGTTGTAGATGTAGATAGCTACAGTCTCAGTAAGCTCTACCACACCGTTAGCTACCCCGAACTCTACGAGCTTCCAGCAGTTAACTTTCTGGTCGCTACAGTAAGGTAGGTACTGCAGGCTCTCCCCGCTGCCGAAAAGAAGTGTTGACCTATCTATCTGGTAGATGGGGTTACTACCTACGTTCTTCAGGTAGACTACGAAAGCTCCTGCGGAGGGGCTGTAGGTAGCGTAGATGTAAGTAAGTCTCTCACCTATCGCCTGCGAGAGCTCTGATACAGCTACCGAGAACCTACTCTGAATAGTAGATACCCTAGATAGTACTACTGAGGATAAGGATGCTGCTAAGGATATGCCAACGAGTAGTAGTAGTGCTTCAGCTATTACGTTTGAAGCTCCCCTACCCAAGCTTCCCACGCCTAAGCATCTCCCTTAGTACGTACTCATCTAGGTCCTTGTTCCCTAGGTTAAGGGCCTTAAATAAGGCGTAGGTATAGGGTAGCTGCTTCTCTAAGGATAGCCCGCTCCTTCTCATATTATCAGCTAACTCAACCATCTTAGCTAGGACCTCCCCAACCTCCTCATCTACTACCCCAGCGTCTACGTAACCTCTAACTAGTAGCAGAGCCTGCTCCTTACCTACATCCTCAAGCATTTCGTAGAGAACCTTGAGGATATTTAGGAAGGTGCTTGGCTGGGTCCTCCTAGAGCTACCCCGACCTCCGTTACTACCTCTACCACCGTTACCGTTCTTATCACCTCCATTACTACCTGAAGGTTCCCGCATAACATTGAATGGATTACCTAGCTCTGTTACAACCTCCTTAAGCTCTACTGCTAAGGATGTGAGGCTGTCGCGGAGGGTGTGCAACTCCTTATGTAAGGTACTAACTTCCCTCTCCAAGCTCTCAAATCTATCTAAGAACTCCTGAGGTATCTTAACCTCTACGGGAGTTCTCCGAGCTATATCCTCTTCAGGGGGTGGGGCCTGCTGAGGTGGGGCAGGACCTAAGATAGGACCTAAAGTTCCTTGGTCTACTGGGGATATCCCTCCACTAGGAGGTTCTTCCACTACCGATGAGGGTGGGGCAGGACCCTCTGATGTAGTTCCAAGTCTATGTAATACCGGGTGGACCAGCACTCGGCATAGGAGACAATTGCAGGACCACCTCATTCACTCCGCCGCCATACTAATTATAGAGCGTGGAACTAATATTTACGCTTCACTAATGTTATATCACCTCAATAGTTACGTATCTCGGCTGAGCTTGAGTTCTCAGGACCTAATGTCCTGATGAGTGGCTACCTCTTAGACTAGCTAGCCCAGCTACTGCTATGTGTGAACCTACTACCAGTAGTATTAGGCCTAGAGCTAGTAGTATAACTCTAAGCGCGGGGCTAGTAAACTGAGGAATGGCACCAGCATTTGAAACCCACGCAACTAGGGCTCCAATAGCTGAGAGTACTAGTCCGAGTACTATGTATAGGGCTATCGCAGCCTTAATCCTCCTAGACGTAGCCCCCCACCCTAGCTTAGTGGTACTACTACAGCCCCCACCCTACCTCCGGTGCTGGGTACAGATATCCTTGACTCAGTAACCACCTTAGAGTCCACGACGATCTTAACCAGCAGCTGAGAGCCTTCCGGGACCACACACCTCGGAAGGACTACCGATGCGATGACCCCCGCAACCCCCTCCGCAGTGCTCACTACTAGAGTAGGTACCCTCACACTAGCTAGAATCTCTGGAACCGGGATTAGGTAGGACCTGCCCACACTAACTACCTCAATAGCAGCTCCGGGCTTGGATGCTGATGCTAGTACCGTTAGGTAGTCTAGGGGTAGTACAGTACCTCCACTAGTGGATAGAACTATGTTGGAACCTAGATCTATAGATACTTGACTACCCACCCCCTCTACGAACTTCAGTAGGAAAAGGTCATCTAAGACACCGTCAGAATCATCATCTAGAACCACGTTTAACCTACCTGAAGGATCTATGTATACGAAGAGATCTAGGACAATACCCTCACCACTCCCATAAACCTCAGCTAGGACCCTACTAGAGCTCAACCACCTAGCTACAGAGCCATAGAAGACCCTACCACCTGCGGAGACCTTAGTAGTGGAAGCATTTAGAGTTAGCGTGGATCCACCCACCGAAAACTGAATAACTACCTGAGCTGGGTTGATGGAGCCACCACTTACTGAGATAGGTATATCAACCCTCCACACACAGCTACCGTAGTAGAGGAGGTGGGCTGAGTAAGCAGAGAACTGGGTAGAGGGCTGAGTACGGAAGAAAAAGGTGTAGGAGTAGAGGACGAACCCGTAGGTTACAGCAGTAGCTACGAAAGCTAGAATAACTACCGCGACCTCCTTACTCACACCCAGGGAGAAGGACCTGAAGTAAAAAACCCGGCTCATCTTACCCCCTACTGAGGTTGGGTAAACCCTTATAAGGCCTACCCTATATCTAGGTCTACGTAGTCGCTATCAATCTTAGGTGGTACAATCCTCTCAATAGTTATAGTAGCACCCTGAGGTGGCTTAATCTCCACTATGATCCTACTGTAGGGCCCTGTCCCAGTAGGTGCCTTGAAGACTAGTAGTACTATCTCACCAGACTCTAGTAGGTTATCGGGGGTTTCCTCATCGGTTCTCGCGTAGACGAACGTAGCCTGCAACTCGTTGAGACCGGTAATTTGACCAAAGTCGGTGGTTTTTGTGAAGGTTGTACCACTTGAATATAGGTATCCGTTATCGGTGTGTTTGGCTGTACCATCAGGCAATATTACGGTTATTGCTACTGCTGTCTTATTTAGGTCTATAGCTCTAGAGCCTGCTGTTAGCTTTATTGGTATGGCTACGAGGTCTACCTGCCTATTACTATTAGTTCCGGTAGTACTCGCTATTACGTTACCAGCTATATCTATGGCTCTCGTCGACTCTTCATACGCCCTAGCTATTACCTCCTTAGTTTTCTGTGTTGTGAACATACCCATGTTTAGTACTACGAATGCTAGAGCACTTGCTACTAGTACGAAGGCTATTAGGACTATCGCCGCCTCTATACCTACTATACCCCTCTTAGTCCTCCTGACCTTGGGCTTCACACGCACGCACCTCACGGATCACACCGCTCACCCCCCTCTTAACCTTTGGGGTTGTTTTCGACCGCTGGTCGACGTGTGGGTTCCCGGGGGTTGTGGGCTGGCGGTCTTCAATCTTATTTGCTGTGGTGCTGTAGTTATCTTGCTGAGTATGAGTGGGGATTTAGTGGAGCTACTGAACTCTGTGTCTATGCTTAGGGAGGTTGACGCTGCTGTAGACTTTGCTAGGGGGTGGCTTCAGCTCAGGATCTTACTCTCGGTAGGCTACCTCGGTAGGTGTTCTGTTGATAGACTTGTGGAGGTGCTTGGTGAGAGGAGGAAGGCTATCCTAGACTCGCTACGTAAGATGAGGGCGAAGGGTCTAATCGAGGGTGAGGGTGAGCTGAGCCTTACTGAGGAAGGCCGGAGGGTTTACGGAACACTACTATCAGTTCTAGGTAGCTCTAGGAGGGCTTCAGCAGGTACTACACTCTCTAGGGCTGCTGCTCAGGATATACCTAGGGATGTACTTAGGTTCTCATACCTTTACGATGTCCTAGTTGCTTTAGGTACTTCAAAAGGCTATGAACTACCGTTAAGTACCCTAGCCTCCGTAACTAGGTTAAGCCCTACAACACTAGAAGACTACCTAAAGCCGTACGTAGAGGATGAGTTAAGGCTCTTAAAGAGGGTTGTAAGGGGTGGTAGATTAACTGGTAGGAGGGTCTTCTATAGATTGACCGATGAGGGTCTTAAGGTCTACCATAAGCTACCTGACTATGTTAAGTATAGGGGTAGCCTAGTAGCTATGGTGCTGAGGTCGTTAACACGTAGCGGCCACCCGAGGATAGTTCTTAAAAGAGTTGCCCTAGCTCTAGCCATAGGATCAGCTATAACCTCAGCCCTAGTGGCTGTACTAGCTCCACCAACATCCCTAGTGGTAGCCCTGACGTGGATACTTACTGTAAGCCTCATAGCTCTACTAGTAGAGGTAACGTACTGAGCTAGGATTTTCCTAGGTAGTAGCAGTGTTCATATTCTGCTGATTAGATGGTGGTTCGTAGTAGTAGACCATCTTACCATCCCATCTAGATACATTCCTTCATAACTAGGGCTTAGACATTAACCACAAGGCAGTGTTTTTAGGTTCTAAGAGCTATCTGGTCTTGGGGGTTAGGTGATATCGCTGAGATCCTGTGAGGAACTTGGAAATAAGGTTACACTTTCCAAAGTTCTTTCTCTAGCTGAGTCTAACCCTTCAGAAGTCCTCGTAGAACTATCTCATTGTCTACCTAGAGAGCCTAGGGCTGTAGTTGTGGGTGTGACAGGACCTCAAGGTGTCGGTAAATCAACAATTATCTCGAGCCTGATCAGGGAACTTAATAGTGGAGGACATAGAGTTGCCGCTCTACTAGTTGACCCGCTCTCACCTCTCACAGGTGGGGCTGTCCTAGGTAATAGACTTAGGATGCCTGAAATTCCTGACAGTGCTTTTGCTAGGAGTGTGTGGGCTGAGGACGAGCGCGCGTTACCTCTGAGAGCTATTACCTCTCTAGAGGTCTTGGAAGCTGCCGGCTACGACTACATACTAGTTGAGACACCTGGTGCTGGCCAGGTTAACACTAGTGTCTTGAAGGTGAGTGACTTGGTGCTGGTAGTGTTAATGCCTTTCCTGGGAGACGAGGTTCAAGTAATAAAAGCAGGTATGATGGAGGTGGGCGATATCTACGTAGTGAATAAGGCAGATGTCCCGGAGGCTGAACTAATGTATGGATACGTAAAATCTTTAGTTAAGGACAAACCGGTAGTTAAGGTCTCAGCACTGTACAGGAAGAACCTGCAGGAGTTGATAGAAACGATAAAAACTGTGGTATCTAGGAAGGATAGAGAAAATGAGAGAATAAGAAAACGTCTTGATAGGAGGAAGTACCTAATGGAGGAAGCATTACTAGAGGAACTACAGCATAGAATAAGAGAGGAACTCGAGGAGTTTGACCGGACCTACTTACTTTCGAAACCGGAGATCCTACCTGAAGCCATTAGAGGCTTAAAAACCAGGCTAGCTAAGAAGTTACTGGAGGGCCCGTAGTTTAGCTTGGCAGAATGCGGGGTTCGGGTCCCACCTCATACGGCGGAAGTCCCCGTGGTCCGGGGTTCAAATCCCCGCGGGCCCACCTCGGACCGCTTCTTTGCTATTTGCTATGGACGGGTCTATAACTCCCATTCTACCTGTCTCGCTGAGCTGTGGGGGTAAAGCTGCGGACCTAGGTAAGTTGGCAGTAGATGCGGATCTCATGCAATTAGACTTACCTACTACCCACGTCCCGCAGAACCTCGAAAGCTCTGTAGAGTAATGCGGAAACCTCTAAATATTGTGAACGTAAACTAATGTGGGTAAGTATCCGAGGATGTACAGACTCGCTATTGAGAATTTTATTTCTTAGGACTGGAAGGTTAATGTAGGTCTCACAGGCATATATAGCTATAGGCTATGAAATCTATGGTGACATGTTACGAGCTGGAGACTAGAGAAGGTACTTAAAATTATTAAGGAAGCGGATGTCGATCTACTGCTAATAACACAGCCCTCTAACGTTGTATACCTCTCCGGGTTCCCGAGATCCTCCGGAACGGTGCTCGTTGTGGATAGAGACGGGTTTGTGACTGCTTTCGTACCGGCTCTAGACTATTGGAGAGCTTTAGACTACATTAAACTGGAGAAGTTCACTGTTGTTCCGTACGCTACGTATAAGCTACCGGATATGGAGCTTAACGTAGTCCAACCTCCACATGAATACGTCCCCGAGGTCCTTAAGAAGCTCAGTGCTAGGAAGGTAGGCGTGGACAATCCCTACAACAAGTTAGTTGATGAGATTAGGAAGACAATGGGTCCCAACGTCCTAGACCTCTCGGAAAGAATAGCTGATGCTAGGGCAATAAAACACGAGGAGGAGGTAGAGCTAATGAGGAAAGCACTACGTATTACTGAGGAATCCGTTGAGAAGGTGTTGAACGAGCTCAAGCCAGGGGTCTCTGAGAAGGCTGTAGCTGCCTTGGTTGAGTATCATATGAGGTCTGAAGGAGCTGATGGACTGGCTTTCGAGACGATCGTAGCTTTCGGGCCGAACGCGGCGTACCCTCACGCGACTGTAACTGATAGAACACTAGGAAAGGATGATATTGCGGTTATGGATTTGGGGGCTCAGGTTAGTAGCTACTCCTCTGACCTAACTAGGACCATTTTAGTCGGTAACGTAGGGGAGGTGAAGAAGGTTGTAGAGGTGGTGTCCGAGGCTGTAGCTGTCTCTATAGACTTTGTGAAGGATGGTGTATCTGCTGAGGAAGTTGATGGGAAGGCAAGGGACATCATTAGGAAGTCTGGCTACGGAAAGTACTTCATTCACTCTCTCGGGCATGGGGTAGGTATAGAGGTACATGAGAAGCCTAGGATAGCTCAGGGATCTAAGGATGTCCTCAGGGAAGGCATGGTCGTAACTATAGAACCGGGTGTGTACATCCCAGGTAAGTTCGGTGTTAGGATAGAGAACATGGTGTTAGTTAGGAAGTATGGGGCTGAGGTCCTCAATAGTCTCAGAACAATCATAGAGGTATAGGAACCTGACACCTCCTGGAGGAGCAAGTAGCAAGTAGTTAAAGTTGTTAAGCAGGTAGTAACTGGTGAGTTCATGGAGGAGCGACGTGCGTGGATATTTACCCTCGGTACGGAAGTAGTTCGCGGTCTAGTAGTAAACACTAACGCAGCGTTCTTAGGTAGGAGGCTTAGCCAGATCGGCTTTAAGGTGGAGGGAGTAGTCTCTCTAGTTGACGATAAGAAGCTGATAGCGGATGTACTTCGTTACGTCATAGATAGGTACGGCCCAGACCTAATAGTAACTTCGGGGGGTCTAGGTCCTACATACGATGACATCACGTTAGAGGCTGTGGCAGAGGCTCTGGGTAGACCGCTCGTACTTAATGATAGAGCACTCGAAATCCTGAAGGAGAGGCTCTCAGGGAGGAGATTAGAGCTAACTAAAGAGAGACTTAAAATGGCCTATCTCCCAGAGGGCGCTGAAGCCATATACAACCCTGTTGGAACAGCACCCGGGGCTTTAATCACTCACGGTAAAACCGTACTGGTCTGCCTTCCCGGTGTTCCCAGAGAGATGGAGGAGATGTGGTTGAACTATGTCGAGAAAATCGTAGCAGGACACGTAAACCTCGAATTCGCTGAAGGTTCTCTCGTCATTGTTGGCGTTCCGGAGGCCGCAGCAGCTCCCATACTGAGGAGATTCTCAGAGGAGTATGGTTCTACATATATAAAATCCCACCCTAAGGGTCATGAGGTGGCTGGCCCGATACTGGAGATATATGTGTCGACAACGTCGCAAACGCCTGGAGATGCTCGTAGATTAGTTAGGGAGATATGTGAAAAGATAGGTAGTGAGATTGTTAAGCTTGGTGGTTCTATCAAGGAGTTCAGGTGTTGATTATGGGGGTGCTCATTGCTCGGATAGAGCTCGGGGAGGTGAAGGGTAGGGAGGTAGTTGAGGGTAGTGTTGAGGATGTAGTTAGAAGCTTGATGGTGCGGGCTCTGGAGTTGTGGGACCCTAAAAAGTCCGATCTCGTGGTTACTAGAGAGAAGCTTGCGGATATAAAGCCCGAGCTTTCTGACTATGGAGACCTCGATGTGTATATTGTTAGCTACGATATAGAGTGGATAGATAGCAACGTAGTCGATAGAAGGTTCTTTGTGGTCATGAAGGATTTGGGGGAGGTATCGTCTGAGATCATAGAGGAGCTCGCTGCTCTATCTAGGATGTCTCTAGATGAGTTCGAGAAAGAATTTAAGTCCATCTAGTTCGTATTGCGTTGATGTTTCTTTACGTGAGCTCATAGTCCTAGCTGCTAGAGCCCGGTATAGCTCGAGGACGAACCGTGTCTCAGATCTCTTTTTGGGTCTAAAGAGATGGCCTAGCTTGTATCTCTCCACTCTATCAACATATACAGAGGTTAGTGGACAGACCTCTAAACAAACCCGACACGAGCTACACCTCCTCTGATCTGTGAGGGGCCTGCCTTGAGATATGGTTATCGCTCCGTTAGGGCACCAGTAAGAACAGTTCCCGCATGCTGTGCACTTATACCATCTAGTAACTAACTTAACGATGCCATACGCTAGGTCCTCCGAGTCCTTACCGCTCACTACAGCTTTATTCTTGCTTAGTAAGACCCTGCCAGCACCTGCTTTACCAGGACCTTCAAGTACTACTACGCCTTCTTCCTTGTTTACCGTCCTAACTAGTCCGATAGTAGTTCTCTGCGATATTACCGGCTCAACGAGGTCTAAACCCTCTGACTCCACGATGTACGACCCATCAGTGAACTTAACTGTTAGGCCTAGGCGGGAACCCCTAAGTGGTGACTCTCTATCTGATGGGGTGCCCTCCATTACTTCAGGTATTCCTAGGTAGCTGTAGATTCTTCTCCTTCCTGGTGAGTCCTTTCTTAACCATCTCCACAAGTGGTATCTTACCCACTCATAGGGCTGGCCTACAACTCTCTGCCACTCAGTGAGCTTAGAGTACCACCTACTCCATAAATCAGGGTGGAGCTTCTCTATTAAGCAGTATTCAGCTATGTTAGCTGCTGGGCAGAGGTAGCAACCAAGCCTGTCAAACCCTTCTTCGTAGAGGTAGTTATAGGGGAGCTTGTTCTCTAAGATGTATAACCACTCAGTAAGCTGATCCCATTGCTGGATCGGGGAGAGGTTGAGGACTGAGGGAAGCCACTTATTCCTCCATAGGTAACCTGAGCGGAATCTACTCAGGGATTCGTAGGCTCTCTGCCCAATTATTACTAGGGCACCGTCGCGGTAGTTTTCCCTGTAGTACCTGGCGATAGCGGCTAGCTTCACGACCTTACAACACCATCTATAGTCCCTGGCTGGTGGGCCGAAGGTCCCCAGAGACTCCCAGAACCTCTCACCGGAGCTTACGTAGTCAAGTACTAGAGAGTATCTTTTCGAGACCTCCTCCACGTTTCTTAAGGTCTCCGGAAGCTCGAGACCGGTATCGTTAAACAGTAACCTCGGCTCAAACCCGGCTCTTAGGCAGATGTCCAGTGAAACGAGTGAGTCCTTACCTCCTGAGTATGAAGCAACTAACGGTTTTCGTACCTTCTCCCAGATACTGTAGATCTTGGATGAAGCTACTGAGGTGAGTCTCCTGATGTGGTACTCGTTAGCCTTAGCGAGATCCTTTAGGGTGGGTCTAGGACTTAAGGTCGGGTACCTCAGTTCCCTCCTAAAAAGCTTCTGAACCCTATAGACACCTTTACGGCACACAGCAAGGGCTACTAACCTCCCTCCCGGATCGACCACCGGTATCTGCTCCCCCTCAACTTCACACTGCCCCACTATCTCCAATGGTTTCACCCCGTCCCTGACGACGTAGCTGATCCTACCGTAGTCAACTAGGATCCTCGTCGAAGCTTCAGAGAGTCGCCAGCGCCACCTCATAGAGGCTATATCAAAGTACAGCCTCCCTACGACAACACCTCCGACTATGACCTCCTTCATGTCATCGATGAACGGGACTTTGTTGAGGTAAACACCGATACTCCCGATCCCCAGTAAGTTACCGATACCTGCATCACTGAACTCGTAGTCTAATGCCTCATATATGAACCTGAGATCACCCTCAAAAGCGGGCCTAACATCGCCAGGGTCTGTTAAGATAACTTCGGACCCCCTACCACCGCATTTAGAGCATTGAGGCTCTCTCAGCGGTACGTTGCAGGTGTGACACCACCAAAGCGGTGCTCTCATAGCTTTCAATACAGCTCGTCCACTCCTTAGTTGTGGGTGTAGAGAGCTATTAAGTATAATGTTTAGATGCTCATTCTTGCTGGTCTTTATATGTACAATCTATCACATCTAGGTATTCCCACTCAATTTACCCAGCAATGTCACAGTCATTGAGTGGCTGTTCTGTTTTTGATCAGTGGATGTTGAGTGGGTCCTCAGAGTATAGACTCAACAACCAAGTCACCACATAACAAACGATAAGAACCGACCCATAAAGGATCTAGCTTAAAAATGCTGATACCACATCTAGCTTAGATGTTGAGGAATCCGGGATCTGATGCTTTAGTAGGTGATGTAGTTTAACTTTGCTGAATAATCCTCCGGTGTCTCAGGTAGGTAGTTTAGATTTCTTTTATCTCAGGATATGAGTTTGGATAACCTATGGGGTTAACCTACCTTAGAGAGAGGTTGAGGGACGTAGCTCTGAGAGTGGCTAGATACGTAGCCCCAGTAAATCCGAACACCTTGACGTTATCTGGGCTAATCTTCTCAATACTTACCCCAGTAGTAGCTTGGACGTCCAGGAACTCCTTGTTGGCTGGGGTATTGGCCTCCATTTCTTTTCTTATGGATGCCCTAGACGGGTCGGTAGCTAGGCTACGTGGTGAAGCAAGTAAGAGCGGGGCTTTCCTCGACTCCGTAGTGGATAGGGTAAGTGATGCCGCCATCGTTTCAGCATTCTACTTCTTAGGCTGCGACTTCCTACTTGTTTACGTGATCACGGTATTATCGCTCACAGTAAGCTACATAAGAGCTAGAGCTGAGTCCCTAGGTGTTACAGGTATTAAGGAGATCGGGTTCATGACTAGGGAGTTCAGGAGCATCAGCTTCATAGTGGTCTTCCTAGTCCACCACTTCCTAGGTGCCCACATCACCAACTACGTCCTCACACTACTCTTACTCATACTCGGAGTAACAGCCCTCCAGAGATGGGTATATACGTACCGAGCACTACGTAGCTAGATAAGTTACTTTAGATTACCCTAAGGTCTAGAGACATCGTCCACAATGTTACCTCACAAAGTTCCTTCTAGACATCCTTTGGCTAGTAAGAATACTAAGACACCGAACACTACAAAGCTAACTACTTTCCATGCCTTTAAGGTTCGAGAAATCTGACATGGAAGAGATATCATAGCGTTTAGTAGGTTCTGAAGTATATTCCTACCGGGACGTTATACTCACATCTGGAGCAGAAGAATAGGAAGCACTGCTCCTTAGTGTACTTATAGTTACTTACCCTCATATATACCTCCTCATAGACGTTAAAACCTTGACCATGCCTTACACCATAGTTCTGTAGACCGCCAACTACAAATACCGAGGAGGACTGCCCAGCCCCTAAAGATATGGATAGAGGGGCTATTAACGCTGCGTAAGGTCCCGTAATGCCGAGTAGGGTAGCTATTATAGCTCCGACGGGTATCCCTACCTCGAAGTCAGCAGTACACGTATCGTAGTAGCTAAATATTAGTGGGAAGGGTATGTTCTCACCTACATCGAGCTTCCCATCCTCTAGGGAGGTTCCGGGAATGGTTAGCTTCTCCTCCCTCGTCCCAGCGAAGAGCCACCCCATGAGATCACTCGGTGGGGGCCCATCTCTTACACCACCAACGATGGTGTTCCCATAAACACTAACAGCATATACGTACTGTAGGATCCTCTCATTACCTGTTGAAATCCCATCCCCGGAACAAAAAAGGTACAGCATCTCCACTTGGTGGATATGGGCTATCCTAGCTCTTATATAAGCCCACTGATATCTCAGAGGAAGTACGTCGCCAAGTGCACTAAACCAGTACTGCTCACTTATAGACCAGCCCGTACTGTATATCTTAAGGTCTACACTCTCCCCCTCCGCTAATCGCCCTAATATATCGAACCCGTAGGATACAGATATTCTGAAGGTAACCCTCTCGTTATACATACCTAGTGAAATGCCCCAGTAAACTACTCCAGAGTAGTATGCGTCGTTATGGACTATCAGTATAGGTAGGTCTACCCAGCCCGTTACATAGGTATACCCACTAACATTTTCCCACCTATAGCAGAAGTATTCAAGCGGCATGATAGGTGCTAAGGTTTCTTGTTTCTTTAGTATTTCCCTCTGAGGTACACGTACTTCAACCATGCTCTCAGGGTTTAGAGTTACCCTAGCTCTAACTAGCTCCTTTAGCGCCTTTGATGGTCTTACCTCCACACAACGTGGGGGCTCTGCCCTGAGGATACTACCATTCCTTAGGTGAACCCATATATCGATAAGTAAGCATGTCGAGAGAGTACCCCTATCTAGGTAGCTATAGGACTCCAGAACCCCCCTAAAGATAGGTTCCTGCGAATCTAGGAAGAGCTCAGGCCCCTTCAAATACCCAGCAAAGAGGTTCACTAAGCTACCTGTATCAGCGTTAATAGCTGCTACCTGAACATAGATCCCACCCCAATCAACAAAGAAACCCGAAACCGTAGAGAACTCCACAACAACACCCCTACGTATGAGGTTAGGTACAACAACTTCAGCAACAACAGCAGCCACAACCATCAGAACTACTAGAAATACTACCGAGCCAGCCCTCCTCAGCGGTCGACCCCACGAAAGTACATATAAATCGTAAGATTATAAACTTTTATTACAAGGTAAAGGTACGGCTCGCAAAAACCAACTATTAAGTAAGCTCCTACCCGACTAAGAGTATTTACACCGACTTAGAGTTCGATGTAAAGACAAATTTAAAGGTCTCCTAGATTTCTAGCTGCAGGCACTTACTTGGGAATATGACGGCTAAGTCACTAGTTAATTTATAGGTTGGATCCAATCTAGGTACTTCAAGACCGAAATGTACTGGGAGCACGAATCTGTTACCGGCTAGATTAGCGACTTTTAGGCAGTCAGATATGGTCGAGTGACCGAGAGATCTAGCAAGGTCTTCTGAGTCATTGAAGGAGGCTTCATGGATCAAGACCTCACATCCCCTAGCTAACTCGACGACGTTCTCAGAGAAGCTTGTGTCACCGCTGTACGTTAAGCATTTTCCGCTATCCGCATCCTCAACACGAACAGCTACGCTAGGTACTACATGACTCGACTCCCCGAAAACTACCGAGAACTGACCCAAGTTGATTCTACTGCCTGGCTCCACCGGGATGAGCTCAACGTGTGTGTCGTAGCTGGATATTCCTGTAGTTATCAGTATCTCCAGTGCGTGTCTTAACGTAACCTCAAGTCCCAGTACACGTATTTTCGTTCTAGCTATCTTAGCGTGCTGAACTAAGGTAGGTAATCCTAGCATATGATCCCCGTGGTGGTGGGTTAGAATTACTGCTTTCAACTTGCTGATGGAGCAGTACCCGCACTCACACATGTCTCTGTAAACGCCCTCACCGGCATCCAGTAGAAGATACTCCGAGTCATCCGTATCTGTTATTAAAACGGATGTGTGTCCGAAGGTGGGGTTCGAGATCCATCCTCCGAAGCCTAGTAGGACGGCCCTCATTTCTTCAACCTCGAGAGCTGGGTTAGGACCTTATGGACGGATATCCTCCCTTTCTTCAGAAGTATCTCAGCTATCTCCTTCGCTGCCTCAGCTATGTCCTCTGTCACCATGTTCGGGAATTTCTCGATGAGGGTTATTAAATCGTTTTCGCTAGGTTCCGTGTAGAGCACGTCTCCCTCATCGAAGTGCCTACCCACCATAACGTTCCCACGTATTGAGATGGCTACTCTATCTCCTTTTCTAGCTTCACTTACGGATTTACCCATGCTCTGTATCTGCATTATCTCGCCGAGGGTCCTACCGTCACCTCTCATGATCTTGTTTCCCGGTCTCAGAATCCCGGCTAGAACCTCGATACCGACTATGGCCGGGTCACTCCTTCTGAAGACGTAGCCTGGGAGGACCTTCACCTTAGCTGGGAGAACCAGCTTGGAGAACTCTCTTTCAGCCTCCTTAGATTTTTCCTCCTTTACCCACTTCTCGTATGCCTCAATCAACCTATACATTATCCTATCCCTAAATATCATCACGTTCTCTTCTCTTACTACCTCCTCAGCGTCGGGGAGCATACCTACGTTAAAGAGAAGCACCACACCAAGGTACCTATCCTCCCTACTAACAAGTGAGGCCTCCAGAACCTCCCTCTTAGTTAGGGGCCCTACATCAGCTAGACGTACTGGAATACCTCTACGCTCGAGGGTTGATACTAGAGCCTCTAAAGTTCCGAGGGTGTCTGCCTTAACGATGACGCCGTTGATGTTCTTGGAGAACCTTACGGAACCTACCTCCTCCCTAACCTTAGCTACTAGCTGCTCTATCTCCTCCTTACTCTTAGCTACGTAGAGGGGTGCGCCAGCAACAACGTTCTCGAGGTTTGGGGCGACTACCCTGACCCCCGCTGCGGCTGCTACCTCGTCTACTGGTACTAGCTCAGCACCACTGACTCTTATCTCCTCGAGAGGTCTAGGCATCAGAAGGGATCTAACGTGGGTCACTATAGGCTCGGGTATGCCGCCAACTACGATGGTGTCCCCCTTCATTATGATGCCGTCATATATGATCACATCTATGCAGGTGCCTAGGCCGGAGATCTCCTTGACCTCGAGTACCACGCCCTTTGCGGGTCCTTCTACATACATTATTTTCTTCACCAAATACCTCTGCACTAGCCCAGCAAGTACTGCGAGTAGCTCTGCCATCCCCTCACCTGTCTTTGCAGATACGGGCACTATCGCTATGGCTTTCGTGAAGTCCTTTATCCTATCGAAGCGCTCGGACGGTATGTTCATGGACATGAGCTGCCCAGCGAGCCTGTAGATAAGTCTATCCAGCTCTTCGAGGACTTTAGGACTCTGCGACCGTGCTGATTCGGTAAATGAGAGAGTGTTAGCGGGTTTCCAGCCAGCTACCCTATCTATCTTATTAGCGGCAATCAGGAAAGGAACCTTCCTACTCATTAATATCTCAATGCTTTCCACAGTCTGCGGCATCACCCCCTCGACTACGTCTACCACAACTATAGCGAAGTCTGCTACAGCACCTCCTCTCTTCCTCAAATTCGCGAATATCTCATGCCCCGGGGTATCGATGAAGAGTAAGCCCGGTATAGTGAGCTTTATAGGGAACATCTTTCTGAGGGGTTTCACCATCTCCTCAATGACTGAGAGCGGTACGAAGGAGGCCCCAACATGCTGAGTCATCTCACCAGGTTCTTTTTTGACTATAGCTGTTCCCCTGATCTTATCTAACAGCGTTGTTTTCCCGTGATCTACGTGCCCCAACACCGTTACTATAGGTGACCTAAGCCGAGCCTTCTCTGACATACTCCTCACCTCTACTAACTCTAGCTGGTTGCTAATATTACAGGCAAAGACTGCTTTCAGAGGCTACTCTTAACAGCTACACTATTATTGAGTCTTAACCTCCTCAGTTCTGGGAAAATAAGTCATCAAGCTATCGTTAGACTAGTCTTCTGACTAAGGCGCTGTAATGTGTCTGATAGATCCACAGCATTATAGCTCCCCTGACATACACATCTATGGCCATCGCTAGCCAAGCACCGAAGACATTCATGTAGCGAACTAGAGCAAGCGATGGGACTATCCTGACTAAATAGAGGCAGCTGGAGTTAATTATTAGTGGAACTACGGTGTTTCCAGCACCTCTAACAGCTCCTCCTATGGTCATAGCTAGAGCTAGCCCAGGTTCACTAAGACCTGCTAGTACTAGGTAAATGGACGCGAGAGTTAGAACCTCTTCACTGGTTGAGAAGGGCATCGCGATGTACCTCGATGCTAGTGCTACTAAAACACCTAGTAAGCTCATATAGATTAAAGCAAGCTTCGCGACTTCGTAACCGGCCTTCTTACCTTCGGGTAAGTTGCCGGCACCTATGTACTGACCTACTAAGGTGGACGCCGCAATTGAGAACGCGAAGCCGGGCATGAATATGACGCTCTCAATCCTAACACCGATTTGGTGAGCTGCCATAGCTGATGGACCGCACCTAGCTATGATGGCTATATAGACACCGTTTCCTAAAGAGAATATAAATCTCTCAGCAGTTGCGGGGACACCTACTCTGAGCATCTTTAGCAGTATCTCGGTATCAAGCCTTATTATTGGGAGAATGTCGAGCCTTTTAAGAAAGGTCAATGAGAGAGGTATTAAACAGGCTGACGATATTACTGTGGCTAGAGCAGCACCTGCTACGCCTAGCTTGGGGAATCCTAGTAACCCGAAAATCATGATCGGGTCGAGGATCACGTTAAGAAGGGCGCTAAAGACTATGGATATCATTGAGTACTTCGTGGCTCCTACAGCTCTGAGTGAGGCGTCGAGACACATTGCTACGGCCATTATCGGGAATCCGAGAGCTCTAATGCTGAGGTAGGAAGCTCCCTCAGTTATGACACCATGCTCTTCTGACCCGGCAATTAAAGCGATAAAAGCATCAGATCTAGCAGACACTGCGAGAGCTACTGGGAGGGTTAGCAGGATCGTAACTGGTATTGTGGTACCTAGAGCTACTCTAGCTCTTTTAAGTTCCTTAGCGCCATAAGCTTGAGCTATGAATACGAGAGCACCGACTGAGAATATTGAGGTTAGCCCGAAGATCAGCCAAGTTACGTATGAAGCGACCCCGATACCAGCTAGGGAGTGTGTGCCGAGTTTTGATACGAAGTACGTATCGGTTAGAGAGTATAGGCTCTCTGTCAGCTCGCTTACTATCATGGGCCAGGAGATTTTAAATGCTAGCTTCCTAATGTTCTTTGAGCTTTCCATCAGACTTCTCTAGAAGTCATGTAGAACCGATAAAAATAAGAATGAATTATGTGATTGGAATTTACTTTCTTTGCTAACCATAGAGAAGAATTTGGGCTGGCCTTGAGATACTCATTTACTGTAAAATACTGAAACGACATTACTGAACTAATTTCCTGCTTTGAATTATCCAAAACTACTAGTTTTGAAACGTGGGGAACGTGAATCCCAGTAAATTAAAGTAGTGGGTTAAGTCGGATACCACTTTCTAGCGTGAGATAGGTTCTAATTAATCTCTGTGTGATATCTATTTTTATGTCGCACTTGTATAGACTAGATTGGTAGGGTGAGGTAATGGCGTTCGGTCCTCCTGCTCTGGGATATGATAGAGCAATAACGGTGTTTTCCCCTGATGGAAAGTTATACCAGGTAGAATATGCTTCTGAGAATATAAGGAAAGGTTGGACTACTATAGCGATAAAGACCGATAAAGGTGGTGTTCTAGTTGCTGAGAAAAGAAAAATAGCTCCGCTAATTGATATGAGGTCTATTGAGAAGGTTTACATTATTGATACACATATTGGAGCCTCATTCGCTGGGCTGGCAGCTGATGGAAGGGTTCTCATAGATTATGCTAGGCAGGTAGCCATGAACTACAGATTCGTGTATGATGAGCAGATAGATGTGGAGTTACTAACTAGGAGTGTGTGCGACATTAAACAGCTTTACACACAGCATGCTGGTGTGAGACCGTTCGGTGTTTCACTGATATTTCTGGGTATTGATAGGAGGGGGGTTAGGCTTTTTAGGACAGAAATAAATGGCTACTACTTCGGATATCTGGCACTGGCTGTTGGTATGGGTGAGCAGACAGCTGCGCAATACCTTGAGAAACACTATGATGAGAGGCTCGACGTTAAGGAGCAGATAATGCTAGCTCTTCAGGCTTTAAGAGCTAGTAGTGAAGGTCCTCTCGATCCGAACTATGTCGAGATAGGGTATATCGACGTTAAGGAGGCTATATTCAGGAAGATGTCTGTCGACCAAATCAAGGCTGCGATTCAAGAGGCCGGTGTAGATAAATGAGTAAAAGCAGGGAGTATGTTGTTGCTAGGTATGAGTTTAAGGGACATAGATTCGAGATATTAGTTGACCCAGATAAAGCTTTTGAGTATAGGGAAGGTAGGCAGGTAGACCTGGAGGATGTTCTTAAGGGGGACTACATATATAAGGATGCTCGTAAGGGTGATAAAGCCTCCCCCGAGGAACTAGTCAGGGTATTCGGGACAGAAGACATAAGAAAAATAGCTGACATAATCATCAAGAAAGGTGAGCTCCAACTCACAACAGAGCAGAGAAGGAGGATGTTAGAGAATAAGAGAAGGCAGATCATTAATTACATAGCTAGGTCAGCTGTGGACCCTAGAACAAAGACTCCGATCCCTCCACAGAGGATTGAGAAAGCTATGGAGGAGGCTAAGGTCTCTATAGATCTTTATAAGGGTGTGGAGGAGCAGGCCGCCATGATAGTCAAAGCTATTGCTAGGGTCCTCCCAATTAGGATAGCGAGAGCTAAGTTCACGGTGAAGGTGCCTCCGGAGATAGCTCCTAGGGTAGCTCAAGACTTGAAGAAACTGGGTGAGGTTAAAGGAGAGGAGTGGGGTAAGGACGGTAGTTTTAAGCTAGATTTTGAGGTTCCAGCAGGTCTCCAAGGTGAGGTTATAGATAAGATCAATAGGATCACAAAGGGTCAGGCAGAAGTCAAGGTCGAGGTGGTTTAGTTGGAGACCCAGGAACCTCGCAGGGTTCTAGTAGTTCCGGGTGAGGCGATAGTTGAAGGAGACTACAAGATCTCCACACCTAACTTCATAATTAAAGTGGGTAGTAAGTACATAGCAACGGTCGTCGGTTTAGCCCAGGTTAACGAGGAAAGTAAGGAGCTGAGTCTAATACCTCTAGAGGGATGCTACGTACCGCAGGTTGATGATTTAGTTATAGGGTATGTGATGGATGTAGGTGTGACGTCTTGGGAGGTAGATATCCGAGCACCGTTTACTGCTACTCTATATGCTGTTGACTTTCTGGGCAGGCCCGTCAACCCTGCTAGAGAGGATCTAGGTGATTATTTAGCTGTGGGGGACACCATACTTGCTAAGGTCGAGGTCTTCGAACGTAATAGAGGACCTATACTAACTACTAAGGGTAAGGGTCTAGGTAAGATTGTTCATGGAACGGTAGTAGAGATAAGTCCGGTGAAGGTTGCGAGAGTAATAGGTCGTAAGGGCTCTATGCATCAGCTCCTAGAAGGTGAGACAGGTTGTGAGGTGATAGTAGCTAGAAATGGTAGGATACTTGTGAGGTGCCCAAACAAGGAGCTCGAGGAGATAGTTATAATGGCCATACTCAAAATAGAGCGTGAAGCTCACATACCGGGCCTGACAGATAGGGTTAAAGAGTTTATTATCCGAGAGAAAGTTAAGAGGGGTCTGATAGGTGGAGAAACCAAGACTGATTAGAGAGGACGGGTTAAGACATGACGGTCGGAGACCGAACGAGCTGAGACCTATAAAGATATCCGTAGGAGTCTTAAACAAAGCCTCGGGTTCAGCCCTAGTCGAGTACGGAGCAACTAAGATCTTAGCAGCGGTTCACGGTCCTAGAGAGATACCGCTGAGACATTTACTCCTCCCAGATAGGGCTATAATAAGGTGTAGATACCACATGCTCACCTTCTCAACACATGAGAGGAAGTCTCCTGCTCCTTCTCGTAGGGAAATAGAGCTGTCAAAGGTAATAAGGGAGTCGCTGGAGCCTGTGGTTATGACTGAGATGTTCCCGAGAACCGCCATCGATATTTTCATAGAGGTAATAAATGCTGATGGTGGAACTAGAACTGCCTCAGTCACAGCAGCCTCTCTAGCGTTAGCCGATGCCGGAATACCGATGCGGGATATAGTAGTAGGTGTTGCGGTGGGTAAGGTCAATAACGTCCTGGTACTGGACATCGACGAGGTGGAGGATATGTTCGGTGAGGCTGACATGCCTGTAGCTGTAGCTCCATCCCTAGGCATGATAACACTACTACAGCTTAACGGAGTCCTCACCCGGGATGAGTTCGTCGAGGCTCTTAAGCTAGCTTTAGAGGGTGCTAACCAGATATATAGGCTGGCTCGAGAGGCTCTCAGAAATAGTTATCTGAAGGTGAGGGTTGAAGAGTAATGTCTCATACACCGTCTACGGATATGATAACCCCAAAGCTGAAGATGTTGACCATAATTAACATGCTTAAGAAGGGTATGAGAAGCACTGGTAGGGGCTTACTAGATTTTAGACCAATTGAGGTAGTTCTCGGTTATGTACCTAATGCTGATGGATCGGCCCTCGTTAGGCTGGGTAACACTGTTGTTGTAGCTGGTGTAAAGCTTGAGATTGGAAGTCCATACCCGGATACGCCGAATGAGGGAGCACTTGTAGTCAGTGCGGAGTTCATGCCGACTGCTTCACCAACTTTTGAGCCAGGACCCCCCGACGAGAACGCTATAGAGCTTGCTAGAGTTGTTGATAGGGCATTGAGGGAGTTGAAGGCAATAGACTTAAGTAAGCTGGCGATAATTCCTGGTAGAAAGGCTTGGGTAGTCTACGTAGATATCTACGTACTAGATCATGATGGAAACTTAGTGGACGCGTCCTCAATAGCTTCTCTAGCGGCATTAATGAGTACCTACCTACCTAAGGTGGAGGTTGATGAAGCAGGTAATATCAGAGTAGACAGGAGTAGTAAGGTATCTCCACTCCCATTAAATCATAAGGTAGTGACCGTAACCGTCTCGAAAGTCGAGAATGTGTTGTTTGTTGACCCAGATCTAGAGGAGGAGAATATGGCAGAGACTAAGCTTATAGTAGCTGTATCTGATGATGGAAGAATAGCCGGACTCCAGAAATCTGGGAGCGGTGGCCTCACCGAGTCAGAGATACTAGCAGCCATAGACATAGCTATTAAGGTTGGGAACGACCTCATAAACCTCATAACCTCTAAAACATTGAAACAAAATTAAGCAAGCTAACTCACTAAGAATCGAGAAGCTTAGAGAGTATTGTTTTGTATTATAAAGGATAGTCTGAACATGAAACTTTAAGTCAGCAAGTGATAAATTATATACCTGAGTATAGCAAATATATAGCGAGCCGGGGTGGCCGAGCGGTCTAAGGCGGTGGGCTCGAGTTCCAGCATTGAACGTGAGACCCACTGGGGGCCTCCCCCACGCGGGTTCGAATCCCGCCCCCGGCGCCTTTCATATAACAATGAGGATACAGTACAACTTAATTTATGTGTATAGACCGCTGTTATCGCTTTTAAGTTGAGGTGAGGTATTTAGACTAAGGTGAGGTATGTGGTAGAAAAGGGTCGAGTAGCTATAGTCGAGTACTCGCTGTTCGTGAAAGACACGGGAGAACTCGTCGATACTACGTCAGAGGTAGATGCAAAACTTTACAAGAAGTATGTTGAGGGTGCTGTCTACGAGCCGGAGGTAGTCGTTGTAGGTGAAGGTAGATTTTTTCAGGGGTTTGAAGAGTCCCTAGCTAGCTGTGAGGAGGGTAAGGAAGCAGAATTTGAGATACCGCCTGAGAAAGCATACGGTCCTCGAGATCCGAGTAAGGTTAAAATATATCCGAGGAGGCTTTTCGAGAAGCAGAATGTTAGGCCTGAGATTGGTAGGGAGGTTAGAATAAATGACGAGTCTGGGAGGATACTTGCTGTTGAAGGTGGGAGAGTAGTAGTAGACTTTAACCACCCTCTCGCTGGTAAGACATTAAAGCTGAAAATAAAGGTGCTTAAGGTCGTAACCGACCCAGTCGAGGCTGTTAAGTACCTAGTTAAGAGGAGGTTTAGAGGTGTTAAGATTGATAATATATCTGTTAACGTTGATCGCGAATCCGGGAAAGTTACTGTGGAACTCCCTAAGGAGATTCGTGTCGGGAGAGATGTTCAGTACGCTAAAGCACTTGCGGCATACGACATATTAAGGCACGTCGAAGGAGTTAAGGAGGTACTGTATATCGATAGGTTTACTTCGGACGAGCTTCGAGGGTAGTCTATGGATCAGAGTGTGAGGCAGCCTGAGATAAACATAGGTGTAGTGGGTCACGTTGACCACGGGAAAACTACGTTAGTAGAGGCTATAACAGGTATATGGACCTCTAAGCACTCAGAGGAGTTACTGAGATCTATGACCATAAAGCTGGGCTACGCCGACGCAGATGTTTACGAGTGCCCGGATAGATCCGAATATGAGAGATTTGTTACAGATCCGATAGAATGTTCAAACCCTGTCTACAGAAGGAGTATATCTTTCGTAGATTCACCAGGACATGAGGTCTTAATGGCGAACATGCTCTCTGGAGCGGCCTTAATGGATAGTGCTCTCTTAGTCGTAGCAGCTAACGAACCGTGTCCACAGCCACAAACACGGGAACACTTCAAAGCATTGGAGGTCATAGGGGTTAGAAACATTATCGTGGTTCAGAATAAGGTAGATGTAGTTGATAGGGAGCAAGCTAAAAAGAACTACGATGAGATACGGAACTTTTTGAGAGGGTCGTTCGCGGAAGACGCCCCCATAATTCCAGTTAGTGCGCTACATGGAGTAAATATAGATGTCCTCCTATCGGCTATGGAACACCACTTCAAGACTCCTGAACGTGACCTATCAGCAAAACCAGTCATGTTTGTTGCCAGGTCTTTCGATGTGAATAAACCCGGGACACCACCTGACAGACTTGTTGGTGGGGTAGTTGGTGGATCCATCATCAAGGGAGTGTTTAAGGTAGGTGACGAGATAGAGATAAGCCCTGGAATAAAGGTCGTGGAAGGTGGGAAAACAGTTTATAGAAAGCTTGTCACCAGGATTGAGAGCATAAAGTTTGGTGAACGAAGCTTTAAGGAAGCAAGACCTGGTGGACTGGTAGCTATCGGAACATCTTTGGATCCGTCCCTCACTAAAGCCGACAAGCTGGTAGGCTCAGTTGTAGGTTTAGCTGGCCAGCTCCCCGAGCCTCGTACTCACATCGCTGCTGACTTCTCCTTATTTGAGAGGGTGATCGGTACCAAGGAGCTTCAGAAGGTCTCCCCGCTAAGAGTTGGTGAGAGACTTGTAGTGACCGTGGGTACAGCAATAGCTATGGCCACTATTAAGAGACTCTCGAGTGACTGGTTCGAGCTTGAGTTAGTAGACAAGCCTGTTGTAGCGTGGAAGGGGATGAAGATAGCCATAAGTAGGAACGTTATGAATAGGTGGAGACTGGTAGGATGGGGTGTCATTAGGGACTAACCAGCCCGAGCGTCGCTGTGTTATTATCCCGGATACAAGTGCTCTTCTTCTAGTGTATGAAGGGATAGATCCCCTACTTGAATCGAAGGAGGTTCTCACAGATTACTGCTCAAGTATTGATATAAGATTACTCACACCTGTGGTAGGAGAGCTTAGGAAGCTAGCTTCAGGTAAAGGCAGTAAGGCTGTTGCTGCTAGGCTAGCTCTAGCTAAGCTAGATAACTACTCAGAGGTTCTAACATGGGTAGATATTGGAGGATGTTCCACCGCAGATGAGTGCATACTAGATTACTCCAAGACCATAGGAGCTGAAGCCATAGTAATCACAACAGACAGAAAACTAGCCATCGAGCTGAAGAGAGCTGGTGTAAAACACATTACCTGGTGGAGAAGTAGGAAGAGACTCGTCTTAAACTTCCCATCTAACTGAGGAAATTACTTAGTGAGATCCGCATTTAACACTAGCATCATTATTTAACTAGTAAGTAGTTTGGGCTGTTCTGTTTTTGATTGGTGGTCTCTGTGTTTATGGTTTGCTGTGTTCTGGGGTTATGCGTTGAGCTCACTAACTTCATTCCTGTAGGTAGCTTGGATACCCTGCTGAGTGATGGGAGTAGTGCTCCGAGCTCTGCGGGGTTAAGCGTAGATGTGTCCTGCGTTCCGTTCGGGACGAAGGCCGCCCACGACCCGCAGGGGTAGGGAAAACCCCTGCGAGTAAGGTGGAAGTCCCTAGACGCAATAAACAAACATAAACCCACATCAACAAGCATCTAGGGACAAACGGTTACGTTCATGAATTGAGAGCTTCCAGGTCTGAGGCGGGTACGGCCTTGATGATGGAGACCTCCCCGTAACCTGTTATAACTCTGTAGTAGCCGGACAGCTCCTTGTCTACTTCAACGTCCCCACTATCTATTAACAAGCGCTTAAGCCTAGTAAGCTTGCTTTTAGTACTGACGACTACGATTCTCTCACGTCCTATAGCTTTAAGTATTTCAGGAGTTAGTTGTTGGTTACCTCGCCCTATGAGATATCCCTGCCCGCCAATTATTGATAGAACTACGTAGACCTCTCTATATGTGTTGATAAGTCTTCGAATATCTTCTGCTGTGAGGTCCTTCCCGACAAGTTTTCCGTCGTAGATGGCGTCAAAACCTAGGAGGGTTTTATTTATCCCGAGTTTTGTAGCTATAGTCTTAGTTGTTGATCCGGGCCCTAGTATGTACAGGGCTCCCGGTTTATATATCTCCGTAATAAAGTACTCAGCTATGGCGTCAACATCATCTGAACCACCTAACTCCTTGGTGCTTACTCTAAGACTCTCTGATGAGATTGTGAGAGCTTTCCCGTAAGGCTTAAGTAGTAAGATGTCCTGACGTAACATCTCTTCATTTACGTCAACAACATCCCCTATTTCTATTCTAGCCTCGCCCCGACAGAAGTCGGTGACGATCTTGGATGCTGCTTCTGGTGATACCGCAAAAACTGATGAGTATACTTTGACACCTGAAGGTATTCCTATTATCGGTATTGAAGGACCGCAAGCTTCTAGAATGTCTCGCGCTGTTCCGTCCCCTCCAACGAAGACTATGGCGTGTACGCCGAGTTTGAGAAGCTCCCTTACTATGCTGATTGTATCGTTCCTGGTAGTTTTTCTGTGTTTAGGCTCTTCAAGACAGATATACCCTCTCAGACCGGCTTGTGCAACATAGTCGCACCCCATAATCCCCCCAGCGGAAATTAAGGTCATGTCGTCCGGTTTATTCTCTTTAAGCTTGGATAGAAACCTCATAGCTCTAGATGGAGCTACAGGTTTCGCTCCTCTTTTTATGGCTTCGTCGAGTAGATCACCGTCAGTCCCTTTCAAGCCGACTGATCCACCCATACCCGCTATGGGGTTTACTAGGAATCCTATGCGGCAATCTGAGCACACACTAACCCTACCTAACTATGCTCTCCAGTTAATGGTATAAACCTTATTCTACGAGGTTTAAAGGAATCAATTATTGCTATAGTATGTGGCATACTAACAGCTACAGCATTACCACAAAAACCTATTGCTGGTTTAGTTCCGTGTCCTATAAGAACGAGACTCGGCTTTAATGAATCTACCACGCTCCGCACAGTCTTTAATCCTGAGGGTATGAGTAGAGGCGGTATCCTATCTAAACAACCATATGGAGGGTAGTGAGTCATTAAAATATCCACATTACCTCCCGCTAGAGTCAAGGATGTGCTGTCAAGTGATGTGCTCACAGCGCCTATACCACCAATCTTTATTCCGAAGACTTCAACTATCTTCCCGTCAATTAACGCGTTACGCCTTCTCGCGACTTTAATTACGTGTACATCATCGTCGTCTCCCGAAATCATGATGACCTTACTGTTCGGTAAATCATTAAAGAAGCTCTCGTTTATATTCACATCACCACATAGCAGGGTAATCTCAGCTTCACTAATTTTGACTGCTTCGATTAGGGTCCCTATATCTTTAGGGTGGCTAATCCTGGAGACAGCTATCATCACATGCCTCCACCTAGAGCCTGCTCAATCAATGCTAAAGCAACAGAGGATGCTACCAGGTCTGATATAGACCCTAAGTTAGCGTTGAGAATCTTGGTGAAGATTCTACGAAGCTCCAAGTCGCTCAGCTCTACCCTGGAAGTGAGCACCATCACGAACTCGGAGAACATCAAGCCTCCAGATTTGAATGCGATGCTGTCACGATATTTACCAGAAAACTCTCTGTAAGCCTTTCCGATCCTATTTATAAGTCTATCATCACGAGCCGTCCTGATGTAGCTTAATATCTCCATTGTTATAGCAAACTTGTTAATTATGTTAAAAGCAAGTATATCCCACATAGCTGACTCCCTAAGGAGCTCGTAAACACTGTCGAAGGTGTCTCTAGAGTATCTCCCATGATAGCTAGGACTCGCTATGGCTATTGACTCGAGTAGGTCTCCCGGAGACTCCTTCCTGGAACATTCCTCGAACTTGTTGTAGCCAGCTAAAACAATATCCTCTATTCTTCCGCTAAAATAGCCTTCTCTCAGCGAGTAAAGAATTGTTGAAGCTAAGGAAATAGACATTAATCCGTACCCTAGACAGGTATTGGTTCTAACTAACGGGTCCCCCATTACAGACCTCATAAGGTCAAGCAGGGGCTTACCCAAAGGAATACAGCTATCATACCTTAGGAGCTCCCAAACCCTGTCGCGTATATGGTATGAAGATTGTATGAATTCTAGTATCGTCATCTCCTTGAATCCTTCTAGTGAGGTGACCCCACTGACCTTGGGTGATATAGCTTCAAGAACAAAAGCTGCGGCAAAGGCTCTAGATACCACCTCCCATACGTAATTTAGAGGTCCTCGGACTTTCAACCCCCTCATCCTTCAAAGTTCAGTATTGTGACAACCTTATCGAGATACCCCTCAAGCGTCTTATGCCAACTCACACCTATAGCTATCGGTGAAAATACACCAACAAGGGAAGCACCAACGCTCTTTATCAGCTTCAGCATAGCTGCGGTAGTTCTACCGCTTCTAATTATGTCGTCCACTATCAATACCCTCTCTCTTTTCTTGAGCCCAGAGGAAGTCACATAAAGGCGCACTATAGATGGCGGGTCTCTCGACACGTATTCTACTTCGTAAACCTCATCTGAAGTGAACGGTATGCCCTTTCTTGCTACTGCTAGTTTAGACTTGAAGAGGTCGGCAACTAGTGTAGCTATAGGGACCCCGTCTAGCTCTACTGTGAGTACCGTATCCACCTCATCAAAGCTGAAGTATGCTACGTAAGCTAGTATCTTTAGTAGAGGTATATTACTGAGGACACCGCTGACATCCACAGCATCATCTCTGAACCTGATATGCCTCTTTAATATATCAGCAACAATCTCCCTAGATGTTAGAATTCTTATTAAGCTCTCAGCTCTCTCGTAGCTTGGGACAATCTTGAGAGTTATGTATCTCCAAATAGCTGGTGGAGGGATCTTAACTAGTTCTGAGAGCTCTCTGTACTTCATGAGCTCCTTGTAAAGTCTGAGTAACTCAACGGAATGTATTCTCAGGTCTTTTCTCGGTATCTCAGGTGTTTCCTCCCTTATATCTCTCTCCCATTTAACATACTTAGAATAAAACTTATTTAAACACGTTTGCTCTCCTGGAGCATATGGCCCTAGCCTCGTTGACTATTTCCTCAGCCTGCCTTACACCGATGCCAAGAATATCAGCTATCCTAGCCGGGCTTTGGTTGCTTACGTCCTCCACGGTCTTTATTCCACTAGCTATGAGTTTTCTAGCTCTTACCCTACCAATCCACTTCAGCTGAACGAGTTCTAGAGCGTCCTCCCGAACCCCGTACTCAACACGTTTACTAAGTACCTGTAACCTAGATGAGTGCTCTTTGAGACCTACACTACTACTTACTACTCCGAGAGAGTAGAGCAACCACTGAGCTAAGTCTGTTATGACGCTCAGGTCTCCGATGCCTATCCCATATCTCTCCACTATGGTGTCCTCCCTCACTTCCTCGACCCAGTCTCTCAGTATTAGCCCGAGCTTCACAGCTCTAAGAAGTTCGTAGGTGTCAGCCCATCTAGGTAGAGGAATATTACCGCTCTCAATTAATACCTCCATAGCTGAATATAGCTCCTCTGACTTAACACTACCAACCCTAACCTTCGAGAACTCGGGGGTCATAGCTATGAGTGTGAGGTAGTATATGTCATAAACTTTCTTAACCTTCGATAGGTTCTCTATAGCTATCACTGCTGTCTCCGGGTCTATATAAAGAGCTGAAACTGTTCTCCCCAGCTTTGTCGGCCTCAGATTATCTTCTTCCCGGACTATCATGGCCCACTTGATGAGGTCCTCCAAAGAGTCTCTAGCTTTTTCAATCAAGGAATCCCCGATGTTTTTAAAGGCTAAGGTCAGCTTCAATATCTTGAAAAGCTGGTCAACGCTGTCCGCATCGCCGGAGGATATGAGAGACAGTATGTGAAATCTGAGGGCTCTTTCAGATGCTAAGACAGATGTTGCTGGCTCCGGCAGGCCTCTTATGTATCTGTACGCTTCCTCTCTGCTTACAGCATCAGATATTATAACCTCCCCGTATGGGTCTAACCCAGGTCTTCCAGCTCTCCCAGCCATTTGCTTGTATTCCGATATAGATATCCTCTTCAAGTAACCTTCCTCAAACCTTCTTATGCTCACTAAGACCCTCCTCGCTGGGAGGTTAACACCGGCAGCAAGAGTAGGTGTAGCTACCACTGCCCTGATCTGCCTCTTCCTGAAAGCTTTCTCAATAAATTTCCTTGTGGTGGAAGAGAGTCCAGCATGGTGATAAGCTATGCACTTACTTAGAATGTACCTCAAGTTATCCAGCTCCACCTTCAGCGGGTCAAGTGCGATGTATTCGTCTAGGAGATCCGGGCATGACTCGCTTGAATGACTGGAAAGAAGCCTGGCTAGGCTTTCAGCTAACTGCCTTGAATGTCTGAAAATAAGTAGTTGGTAGTTCCCTAAGCGTGCCTCTTTAAGTAAGTGGATCTCGAGGTTACTACCAACCCGTTCTACACGGCCGTCTTCAAAGAACACAGCTTGCTCTCTCCTATCGTAGAAGCCCTCCACGAGCATCGTCGGTCTCCAGTCATCATATACTAGCTCAGCATTGAGCCACTCAGCAAGTTCTTCGGGGTTACCCACCGTAGCACCTAGACCAACTATCCTAAGCTTCTCCATTAGGGATCTAACACCTATTAACTCAACGACATGCCCTCTATCAGGATCCCCAACAGTGTGTACCTCATCTATCACAACAGTGTCAACCCTTCTAATCCACGAGGGTCTGAGCCTTAGTAAAGAATCGAATCTCTCATATGTCGCGACAATTAGATCGCACTCAGATAGCCACTCAGAGGGCTGGTCGTAGTCCCCGGTGGTTATACATGCCTTACACCCTATTTTACTGCAGATTATCTCGAGATCTTCCAGTTTCTCGGTAGCTACGCTTTTTAGCGGGGTTAGGTAGACCCCGATTCCACCACTAGATACCGATTTAACTAATGCTATGTACCCTATCAGGGTCTTACCACTACCTGTCGGAGCTATAATGACCATGTTCTTATCAGAGTCGATGAGACCGCGCTGCAGAGCTTTAACCTGCGTCGGCATCAGCTTCTCAATTCCGAGAGCCTCTAGAACGGCTAAAACATAGTTACGGCTCTCTATATCCGCACCAAGATTTATTTCTGGCACCTCCAACCCTAATGTCTAGCTTAGAATGTGAGCTAATTTAAACTCAGCACTCTGCTAGGACGCATCGTGACCCGGACATTAAGCGAGGGGAAGTGTATCTGAAGTTGATAAGCTTATTTAAGCTGAGCTAACTTTATTTAGGAGGACTTAATGAGTGAGGAAAGATCATACAAGGTTAGTGTTGGTAAAAGAGCTATTAGTGAGTACCTAGCATCTATAGCAATAATTTTTAATCAGGGGGTTAGGTCTGTCGTTATAAGGGGTTGCGGAGACAATATTCATCGAGCAGTAACGCTATACAATGTTCTTAAGTCTAGGTTGGGGGAGAGCATCAGGTTAGCTGATGTAAGGATAGGGAGCGAGAGGAGAGGGTATAAACATGTTCCATTTATCGAGATAGAGGTCGAGAGAGTCTAGATAGGTAAGATATCAGGTGGAGCAAACTTCGCGAGAGACCTGAACGCCCTAACCTTCTCCTCGTGCTTTAGCTCCGAAGCTTTAATAATATCGTATAGCTCTCTTATTACCTCCTCAGCAAGTTCTCTTTTAACTGGGTACGGTATGCCGTCCTTACCACCAATAACGTACGCGTACTTGAATGGACTGTAAACTACTACAACATCATTTAGAGGAGGGGGCTCTCTATATATTAACTCTGAAATCAGGGAGAGTGCGCGAATGGTTTCAGGCCCTACCTTCGTCCGCAGGAGAAGTTCTATGAAATTAGCAGGTCTAGACTCGTACACCTCATTTAATATCTTGAGCATCCTACTAGTAAGATTTACCGGTCTGTAGTAAGCTATATTCGGCTTTATAGGACGTGGAAGATCCCCGAACAGAGGTTTATAACCCTTAATGATTGCGTTCACAACTCGGATATGCTTAGAGATGTGTGATGGGTTTTCCTGAGCTAAGTCCAGAACTACCTTACGGCTTCTTTGGGACCTTCTATCGGTTAGATTGAGAGGCTCCACTACTTTTTCGCATACGGCCCCGGTATGGGGTTCTATCGTGATGTCTGCTGGGTCTGCTTTTTCCCATGAAAGATGGTACCTACGTGCCATTTTCTCGGATGGGTTCATTCCTTGTTGAATTACTACCCAGTTACTTTTCTCGTTGAATAGTAACATGTGGTGGTAAAGGCTGAAACCGTCCTGGAGTAGTGCTGTATCTGCTTTAGCTGCTAATTTCGACACCTTAACGAGCTCCTCGTATAGGTTATAGCTTATAGCACCTACCTCAGAGAGCTTTTCGAGATCTTTAGGGACGTCAAGGGATCGGGAGCCCTTACCACCAACAGCCCAGACACCTAGATTTTCTTCAGCTAGTACCTCCCTCAGTATAGCTGCTGTGACAGTAGTTGAGCCACTACTATCCCAGTCCATACCTATAGCATTATTAAATGCCTGGAACCATAGAGGGTTCGATAACCTTCTCAGTAAGTGTACCTCACCAAGCTCCAGAACAACGAGTTTTACTATGGCCCTAGCCATCCTCTTCATGATGCTGAAAAGCCATGGAGGTACGTGTCCGCTGTGAAGGGGGAGATCAGCTACCCCCGCCATGTTTTTTCACTATCAAGACACTGTCCTTCCTGCCTACGACTACTATGAGACTATTGGGTGGTATCTCCTCGTCGGAGTAGGCCTTCCAGTACTCCCCTTCGACGATGACGAACCCCTCACCACCAGCAGGTATGCGATCCAATGATCTACCTATCTTCCCTACAAGCTCGAAGAGTGTGGATCTAAGTCTTTTGACCTTCAACACCTTATACAGAACGAGTGCTGTGAAAGCACCTAAGCCAACACCAATTCCGATAGCTATGTACCTCGATACAGATACGAGGGTGGCGTTAGGTGCTATGTAGGTGGGTCCTCCAGTTGGTAGTAAGGCGAATCCTGTAGCTAGCATTATTATGCCTGTAATTCCCACTATTCCGAAGCCTGGGGTTAGGAATAGCTCTATTGATAGAAGAGCACCGCCAATCATAATTAAGAAGAGGGACACTAGGTTAGGACTAAAACCTGAGCCCACCAGCCCTAGAACTAGAAATACTAGAGCTAGAGGCAATGCCTCTAGCTTCCCGGAGGCTATCGAGAATATTGTGGCCATTATCCCGATAGTAGTTAAGACACTTGAGAGTAAGGTATTAGATAGAAGAGATAGAAACCTTGATCTAATACTACATGAATACTCCTCCACACTTAGACGCTCCAGAAAAGTGAAGTTCCTACTATCGACATGAAGTACCTTCCCAGATAGCTGTCTAAGGGCTTCATAGAGGTTCTCAGCTACTGCGTCAGCTATCCCGTTACTAACAGCTTCGTCGGCTGTTAAGACTAGGTTCCTCGTAATAAAGAGCCGCACAGCAGTGACATTCCTGTTTCTTATCTTGGCGTAGTATACTGCCTTCTCGATTATGGGATTCAAAATCTTTGATTCATTTACTGGCTGATACTCTCCTGTCACAGGATTAACAGCTACTGGCTGCATCGCTCCTATAGTAGCTATCGGGGAGAGGATGATGAAGTGTGAGGGAAGCATTATCAGAGTACCAGCACTGAATGCCTTCCCACCAGATACGAAGACTATCACCGGGATCTTTGATATAGCTAACCTATCCCCTATAGTAAAAGCTGCGTCTAGGTACCCCCCATATGTTTCCAGCTCGATAATCAGTGCCTGGTTCCTCGACTCAGCATAGTTAACGGCGTCAACTATACACTCAGCTACCCCGGAGTCTATCACATCCCAAGGGGGTACTACCCTAACTAGTAACAGATTACTGATATTCACCTCGCTAGGATCGGTGTAGGCAGCAGTTAACGGAATCAATAGGACAAAAAAGAGAAAAACCAGGTAGAGACGCATTACTTACCAGCCTGCGAAGGTTGTCGAGCTATAGCTGATGCCGTAGCTATTGTTGTCCCCACTACAGACGCCGTCTCCGTTACGATTATCAAGTTCTTCTCCCTGGCAATCTCAACCAATGTCTGGAGCTCCCTCAGTCTCAGGGCCTTCGGATTCTCCTCATATGTCTGAGCAGCATCAGCTAATACCTTAGCAGCCTGCCTCTCTGCTTCAGCCTGTATTAGTCTGGCCCTCCTCAATCTCTCCGCCTCGGCTTGCGTAGCCATAGCCCTGACCATGCTCTCAGGTAGCTCTACGGATTTCAAGGTAACAGATACTACCTTCATTCCCCACGGTGTGGTGAGCTCATCTATGATGCTCTGGATCTTCTTGTTTATTTCGTCTCTTTTAGTGAGTAAATCATCTAGCTCTACTTGACCAACTACGTCCCTCAGAACGGTCTGTGCTAGTAGGGATACTGCGTACATGTAGTTGGCGACTTTCGTAATAGCCTTTACAGGATCTTCAACTCTGAAGTATACTACGGCATCGACTTTAACGCTCACGTTGTCTCTCGTTATAATCTCCTGCTTGGGGACATCTATGGTCATTATTCTCAGATCTACCTTAGCTAAGGAATCTACGAACGGTATTATAAAGAAAAGTCCAGGTCCTCGAGCTCCAACAAGCCTTCCGAGTCTGAAGAGTACTCCTCTCTCATACTCTTTTAAGACCTTGATGCTGGAAACTAGTATCGGAATCACTATGAAGAACACTACAGCGAGCAAAGCTATTAACGTTGTGTCAATCGTTGTTCCACCCAGAAATTTATGCTAAAGAGGTTAAAAAGCTGGGTAGTAATACGTAATACAACTAAAAACTCGTAGCACTCACTACGCAGATCTTAGGGGAGCCAGAAATGCTTTATGTAGGATATGTAGTATCCTGCTACGATTGCCGTACCTATAACGCCCGCTACGTTAGGTCCTAACGCGTGGAACAAAACGTAGAGACCTGGCCTAACCCTCTGCACCTCTCTTTGAGCAACACGCGCAGATATAGGTACTGCTGACACACCAGCACAGCCGATTGTCGGATTAACCTTACCCTTAGTTACGAAGTACAATACCCAAGCAAAAGCTATTCCCCCTACTGTAGACACGGCGAATGCTATGAGTCCCAGGCCTAGGATCGCGAATGCTTTAGCTATGAAACCTAAGTAAGCAGCAGGATCGGCCCCAACTACATACTGTCCAAGGAAGTCGTAGGACAGGGTAGCTCCTACACCGATCATTGTGAGCATCGTCGATATGTCAAGTAAGGGATCCGCCATGGTCTTGAAGTACCTCTCAAGTTCACTTACCTTAGTTGAAAGCTCTTTAACTATGTTCCCCAGGGCTACAGCTACTACAAGTGGAAATGCTGCTGGTACTAATGCCCCAACAACTACGAGGCATGCGAACCAGAACATCAATACACGTCCTAAGCCAACCTCCTTACTAGGACTCGGCATCTCGACAGCCCTATACTTTCTGGGGACTAAAGCTCTGATTATCTGTGGCTGAATTACAGGGACTAAAGCGATGTAGCTGTAGACAGCTATGGTGAGTGGACCCACAAGGTGGGGAGCTATGTTGACTGCTGTGTATATAGTTGTAGGCCCGTCAGCACCTCCAACAACACCTATAGCCATAGCCTCATTCAGCCCGAAGCCGAGGGCTAGTGCTATGAAGGTTACAACGGTAATTCCGAGCTGTGCGGCGGATCCTATGAGGGCTCCTATGGGGAATGACAGTAGTGGCCGGAAATCTGCGAGAGCACCTATACCGACAAATATTAATATTGGCCCAATCTCACTCCTGACTACTAGGTGGTAGACCCACCCGAGGAGAGATGTAGACTCTGGAGAGCATATCCTCGTAAAGTTCCCGAAGTCTATAACGTTTACTAACCCCTCAACACCCTTTAAAGCCTCAGGTACCTGACCGTACACATCCTGGCAAACATATCTTGCTAGATGAAGTCCAGGTACGTTGGCTAGTATCATGCCTAACCCTATCGGGATCAGTAGAAGTGGTTCCACACCCTTCTTCACAGCTAGAAACGTTAGAAGGGCTCCCCAGATTATGAAAATCAATCGAATAGCTAGCTCTACTGGATCTCCAACAGCCAGCCCTGGAAGTAGCATTGAGGCGTCCATGCCGGTAACTACCACGTAAACGTAGATATGCTTACAATAAAAGCTTTTAGAGAGCCCGAAGAAAGTTAAAGGTTTTAAGGCACAGTTTACTAAAAAATCCGGGGGCCCGTAGCTTAGCCTGGTTAGAGCGCCCGGCTGATAACCGGGAGGTCCGGGGTTCGAATCCCCGCGGGCCCACTACGTTGGGTGCCTCGGATTGTTTAGAGTTCCGGTAGTGGTGGTAGCTGATGAAGCAAATAAGTACAGTATAAGTGTACTTCTAGGTTACTTAATCGACTACCTTAAGCGTGAGAGGATCTACGATAAGTTCAGGTTTGTGTTGACTAAGTGGGATAGAGCTACTCAAGTAATCACCTCACTCGGAGGTCCCCATATTCTGTTGGTATCCTTACTTACGACTCAGGTGATTCAGAATTTACGTAGGATCGTTGAGACTACTGAGATATCGAGGAGGCTTGGCGGGATCACTGTTGCTGGAGGCCCTCACCCGTCTGGTGATCCATACGGTACTGTTCTGAAGCTGGGGTTTGACTTAGCGTTCATAGGGGAAGCAGAGCAATCGCTTACTGAGTTCATCGATAAGCTCATCTCAGTAAGTGACCACCCATCAGTTAATGGTGTGGTAGCGATAGATGAGGTTGGTGTAGAAGCTAGGTTTGACCACCCTAGAGTTAAGGACTTAGATCAAGTACCTCCTTTCTGTGAGGAGCTCGGTCTGCTCAACCCAATAGAAATCATGCGTGGCTGTCCCCACGCCTGCCGCTACTGCCAAGTAAGTTTTATGTTTGGAGCAGTACCTAGGTTTAGGAGTATTGAGAATACTGTTGTGTATGCTAAGATACTTCTAAGGAGAGGTATTAGAGACATTAGATTCATATCACCTAACGGATTCCACTATGAATATAAACGTATTAAGGCCTCAAGTTCCTCAATAATCGAGCTACTAGAGGTAATGAACCGTGAGATCAGGTCGTTAGGCGGGAGGGTGTATCTCGGTACATTTCCTAGTGAGGTGAGGCCTGAATACGTTACTGACGATCTACTCAAGTCAATAAGGAGCTTAGTCGATAACAGGAGAATAAACATAGGCGCCCAGACAGGCTCTGATAGGCTCCTTAAGCTACTTCATAGGGGACACTCAGCTGAGGACGTACTGAACGCTATCTCAATTGCTAGGAAGTATGGTTTTGAAGTAGATATTGATTATATCTTTGGACTACCCGGTGAAAGCGACGAAGATGTTACTGAAACGTTAAACCACATCGAGAGGGTAATTAAGTTAGGTGGTAGGATACATTGTCACGTATTCATGCCTATCCCCGGCACACCATTCTCATTCGCACCTCCAGGGAAAGTCCCGGACAGTGCCAGGAAGTTTATCTCTAAAGCTATAGGTAGGGGTGTTCTTTGGGGCCAGTGGCTAAAGCAGGAAGAACTCGCTAGCAAGATAGCGCTTTTCCGTGATTCTCATATAATCCTCATAAATTACTCAAGAGCTATTAAGGTGATATCAGAGGAGAGGCCTCTGCTTCGGGAAAGGTTTAACTACTTTATGAGGAACCTCAGGAACGTAATTATTAAACTACAAACCACTTAGGGTTTAAGTATGATCTAGCTAGCAGAAAATGTTTCTACCTCTTTATATATCACAACCGAAAATACCAGTCTTTAGAGTGGGCGGAGATAGTGACTGCTGTACTGTATTTCCCACGGGTTTGGACAATAACTGGGAATTTATTCTGGGCTAGAACCTCGCGTGAAGAGATAGGCCTAAAACTCCCCCGCTAGAATTAGTCTTTCAGAGTGGGGAGGACGTGATCTAATAATTTGTTTACTTCCAGAGGTGTTAAGCTAGTAGACTGGGGAGATTTACTTGAGCAGTGCATTAACTAGAGACTAGAAAGATTAAAGGATTTTTATCATAGTAATCTTATGCAGGGTTAAGATGGCGACAGTCAGGAGACTGAAAGCTGTGATATCTAGTGTAGGTATATTATTCATAACGCTCAGTGTTCTCGCTCTTATAGTCGGTTTAGCCGGTATGGCGTTTTCTGAAGGACCTACTGAGAGAGTAGCTGGGCTGAAGATATCGGAAATAGCACTACTTTCTCTAGTTGCTTCGGTTTCAACATTCTTTCTCTTTAAAAAAGAAGTAGTTACAGAACTCTTAGACGCTTTCATAGTTGTTTCAGTCTTCTGGTTATTAGCTCCGTTACTTTCCGCTTTAATCTACAGCTACTCGACAGGACTCCCACTAATCGACTCATATTTCGAATCTTTGAGCGGGTTTACTGGGACCGGTTTCACGGTCATAGATAGACCTGAAGAACTACCTAGGGTGGTTCTCGCGTGGAGAGCTCTAACTCAGTGGGTAGGTGAACTTGGAGTTGTGGTTTTTTCTGGTGTGTTACTTCCGTTTCTCCATAGATCAATAAGAAGTATATATGTAGCTGAGAGAGGTGCTAGAATAGCACCCACAGTAATATCTACTGCTAGGAGACTATTCTCGATATACGCCCTATACACCCTACTGGGGACGCTACTATTCGCAGTAGCAGGTATGGATCTCTTCAACTCCCTAGCTCACTCCATGACTGGCATAGCTACGGGAGGTATGTCAACGAGTTCTGAGAACCTAGGTTTCTGGTTTAGAAATAATAGTTTTGTAGCGGTGGTTGCGTCAGTTATCATGGTTCTCGGAGCACTAAACTTTGTAGATCTCTACAACATGAGCCTGGGACGTCTACGTGACTTCCTGAAATCCGTAGAGGTTAGAGGAATGGTTTTCAGTTTCGTGGTTTTCACCGGAGCGCTCTGGATCATAGCACTCGTGACGAATTCCTTCAGTTTGTTCTGGATATGGGTTTTCCACATGATCTCTGGGCACACAACTACAGGATTTTCCCTGACTTCGATCTATGAACATCCAGAAGCTGTTAAGCTAGTCATAACTTTATCTATGATTATTGGAGGAGCTACCTTCTCCACAGCAGGGGGAATAAAGATAAAGAGAGTTGTGATAGCGGTCAAAGTTATTTTCTGGGGGATAGGTAGAGTTTTTGTACCGAGATCAGTAGTAATAGTTAGAAGGCTAGGTGATGAGGTAATTAAAGAAGATGAAGTAATTTCTGTGTGTTCATACATATTTCTCTATATGACCACACTAATACTACTGTCCATAGGTATATACATATCTCTCTTAGCGTCAGGAATAGGACACTATAGCTACATCGACGCCCTTTTTGAGACAGCGTCAGCACTTTCTTGTGTGGGACTTTCAACAGGTATTACAACTTCGTCGACCCCGATACTTACAAAGACATTACTGATGACGGCTATGTATCTAGGCAGGATAGAGTTCCTACCGCTCTACATTGTTGTGGGGACATACTACACTAAGAAAATGACCCTCTGACCTTAGCTACTCTATCTTTAACCCTCTAAAACGATGTTTCCAGCTATAACCTCTAGACAAAACCACGTTGGGAGCTGGATAGGTTATTTTGCTACTTAGCAAACGTATTTAGGTGTGATGTACCTTGAGGACGTCAACATCCTACATGTTTAAGTACATTAACCTAGACGATGTTACCTCAACAATTTCTAACGTGGTTAGACCCCTAGGAATTGAGATGGTTAAGCCTAAGGACGCCATAGGGAGATTTTTAGCTGAGGATATTGTGGCCCCTAAAGACATACCTGAACGTGATATATCACATGTAGATGGTTACGCCATAGCCGAGTGTGACAAGAATATTTTAAAGATTGTGAGCAAAGATACCCTAAACCACTGTGAGGCTACTTACGTAAGAACAGGTGAGTTTATTGCCGACGGGGCTGTAGCAGTAGTCCCAGTAGAATCTGTGAGGTTCGTGGATGAAGATCACATTGCTATCCCCAGAAGATATGAGAGATTTCATGAGGTGATTAGAAGAGGAACCGATATACGTGAGGGTGAGGTCTTATGCAGGAGGGGGGATGTTGTTACACCGTTAACTGCTAGAGTTCTCGTAGAGCTCGGGATTAACGTAGTTAGGGTTTATAGAAAACCGAAGATCCTCATAGTCCCCACAGGAACGGAGTTCGTTACTGGATTGAAAAGAGAATCCAGTAGCATTTTGATCAAGCATATGTGTGAGGCTGTGGGAGCGGAGGCTTATGTCTCGGATCCGGTAGAGGACTCCGTGGAGACCTTAAAAGCCTACATGGAGAGCTGGCTATCCTCCTACGACTTAATAGCCACAGTAGGTGGGGCATCTCTTGGAGATAGAGATGTCGTGTTAAGGACCATCACGGAGCTTCACGACAGCAGTATCCTATTTAGGGGTGTGGCTATACAACCTGGGCGCGTTACTACCTTAGCATCTGTTAGAGGGAAACCGATAGTTCTCCTGCCAGGGCTTTTCCAATCTACTATCGTTGGGACAGTGTTCATACTACAACCTTTGTTAAAGGTGATGCAGGGATCCGCACCGAGAGCACATAACTTACTTGGTTACTACAAGAATGTGTCTGAGTATAGATACCTAGGGAGGTTCGCAAGCTTCACTAGAATAAGGTTCGTCGAGCTAGTAAACGAGGAGACCTTAGAGGTAAAGATAATGGAGACCCCGTCATCGAACCAAGCCACAGTATTACGTTCCCATGGGTTCGTGATGCTCCCGCCTGGAGTTACGTCAGTACCTCAGGGAGAGTACATGAAAGTCTATAGCGCTCCCGGACTTAGTAGTTGAACAGTCTTCACCTAGCTGTTGCCGAACAATTAACTTACGCTCCTTTACTTAACCGCGCTGTGACAGCAATATGTTAAAGTATTCTAGCGGGGAAGACATGAAAGATAAAAACTAGCTTAACATCTGTAGTTGCATGGGGGTGTGCGGGTAGGGCTGGGAGTTCGCCGCCTCCCTCTACCGAAGGCGTAAAGCGGGGCCAGTAACCTAGCCTGCCTGAGGGGCCCCTACCCTAAGGTCAGCGAGTCAGCGATGAAGTCCGCCCCATGGGGCTGGTGGTGGCGGAGGTCCCTCTGGAGGGAGGGGTCTACCGCCTTTGCGGAGGGAACCTGGCCAGGCCCGGAAGGGAGCAACCTAACCTCCGACACCAGCGTTCATGGGTCACCGGGCGGAGGACGGCTCGCTGATCCCTGGGGTAGGTGGTCCTCAGGTAGGCGGGGGCCGCACACCCCCGTTTAAGAGCTCAATATGCTTTCGAAACATATTCGTATTCTCTTTCACTACCTTACTCGGTAGCCCAACTTAGGCTTGGCTATGTTGTGGTTTAATATATTTATCTAAGGTTTCCCTGATGCCTAAATCGACCTCTAATTGCTCGATGTTAAGTCCTCTCGCTAGGATCTCACGGCTTACTTTATAACCCGAGGCTGTAGGCTCTAGTAGCTCTACGGGTATAAAGACCCAATCGCTCCCAGCTACTTTGACCGCTATGTAAGCTTTCCCACTGGCCCTAGTAGCGAACTCTACTAGTTTATCCACCTGCTCTTTCTCGATATATATATTCTCCTCTTTAGACCTTGATTTAACCTCAAATACAGCTACATGACCCTTCCTAATAGCTACAACGTCGGGATACGCTGCTCTCTTAACTTTAGATCCGCTAGCTGGTGCCCTCATAACAGCGAAGCCCCTGGCCCATAACTTCGTAACAAGATCTCTCTCGGCCCTGAAGCCCCTAGACCTTCTAGATCCAACCAACTACGCCACCTCCAACCAATACTGCAGTAACTCCTAAGGAATTAGTAGCATACCACCACACGTCGTAGATTGTTTAGGCAGGCTTCATGGTGAGTACCTACCAGGAACCACACCAAAGAGTTCAGCTAAGGTAATTCTTATATATTACTTAGAAAGCAGTTATTAGAAGGGCATTAAATGAAGGTGGCACTACTGGAAACAATAATAGGAGCTCTTGCTATGCGTGAAGACGGTAATGTAGAATACAACCTTGTTGAAAAAGATATTGGGTATATCATTGAGAGAGCGCTGAAACTAGAGGCTGGAGAGGTAAGCCAGGAATTCGCAAGCTTAGTGGACAGGCTAGCAGGTCCTGACGTTCTCTTTATTGTTGCGACAGACGCTGAAGCCTCTTTTCTTGCGCATAGGAATCTTAAATACGTTGTTAACCCCAGAGACGAATTACTGATGAAGTTAAGAGATTCTACTCCAGGTATAGCTGTGAAGGAGGGTTTAGCTAAGGACTTCGAGGAATTCAACAAGCTAATCTACGAGGTAGCTATGGGTGTTACTAGATCGAAGCTCAGGCGGGAAGCTCTCAAGAGGGATTTAATGGCTATACAGGCTATTAGGGCTATCGACGACTTAGATAAGACAATAAATCTCTTCGCTTCAAGACTGAGAGAGTGGTACAGTGTTCATTTTCCGGAGCTTGACGATCTAGTGAAAGAGCATGAAGAGTACGCTAAGCTCGTGACAAACATAGGGTCCAGATCCAACTTCACTATAGAGAACTTATCTAAGCTCGGTATTAAGGGTAGTAGAGCGGAGAAATTAGCTAAGGTAGCTAAGGACAGCATCGGCGCTGAAATTTCGGAGCTAGATTTAAGTAAGATACAGAGCTTCAGTAGTCTACTACTAACCCTGTACGAGATGAGGAGCGACCTCACAGACTACATAGAGCAGGTAATGAAGGAGGTAGCACCTAACATAACGGAACTGGTAGGACCCCTACTCGGGGCTAGGTTACTGAGCCTCGCTGGAAGCTTAGAGGACTTAGCTAAACTACCAGCTAGCACAATACAGGTACTAGGAGCTGAGAAGGCACTATTCAGGGCACTGAGAACAGGTGGTAAACCTCCAAAACACGGAGTAATATTCCAGTACGCTGAGATACATAAATCACCGAGGTGGCAGAGGGGTAAGATAGCGAGAGCTCTAGCTACGAAGCTCGCTATAGCTGCTAGGGCAGACTACTACACAGGGCGCTTCATAGCTCCGAGACTTAAGAAGCTTCTCGAGGATAGAATCCAGGAAGTTAAGACCCTCTACGCAAAGCCGCCGCCCAGAGCACCGCCAGCTGCTAAACCCTCTAAACCAGCAAGACGTGGGAAGAAGTAGGTTATAAACTTCCTAAGCTCATTAGGAGAGGAGGTAGAGCTATGGTTGAAGTAATCTCCGTAAAGGAACACCCAAGCTATAGGAACGTCTACATAGTTGAGTTAGAAGATGGATCTGTCAGACTAGCTACTCGAAATCTAACACCGGGTCGTAGGGTTTACGGTGAGTGGTTATTTAACTATGGAGATACCGAATACAGAGAGTGGAATCACATAAGAAGTAAGTTAGCGGCCTCCCTATATAAGGGGATTAAAGAGCTGGTCATAACGAAAGGTAGTAAAGTTCTCTATCTAGGAGCTGGTAGCGGGACAACTGCTAGCCACATATCCGATATAGTAGGAAACGAGGGATACATATATGCGGTTGAGTTCGCGCCTAGGGTTATGAGAGAACTTGTATCAGTAGCAGACTACAGAAAGAACATCATACCGATACTCGCTGATGCTAGGTTTCCCGGTAGGTACTCACACATAGTTCCCACAACCGATGTGCTCTACGCTGACGTAGCTCAACCTGAACAGGCCAGTATCGTAGTAGCTAACGCGAAGCTCTTCCTAAAGAAGGGTGGCTATCTATACCTAGCAATTAAGGCTAGAAGCATAGATGTTACGAAGGAGCCGGATGAGATATATCTAAGAGAGATAGGAACCCTTGAGAGGGGAGGATTTGAAGTTCTTGACGTGGTTCACTTAGACCCTTACGACAAGGATCATGCTATGGTATTTGCGGTATATAAAGACTAGGAGGATATAAGATATTTAAACTACTATACTACCCAGCACAGCTAGGGTCTCACTAAGACCAGAGTTAATATGTTTTTCGAAACTCAACTAAAATCAGGTGTGAGCGTGTTAGTAGCCCCAGAAACCTACATAGCTTTAGTTAGGGTTCACAGACTGCTGAGTAACGTTCGTGTACTTGCTTTAAGCGATCTTGGCGTTCTAACGATAGATAGAGAAAGATTCGAGATAAGGAAAGGTGACGAAGTTAGCCTCCCCCTATGGCTCGCGCTGGAACTCAGTGGTCGTGGGTATGCTGAGATACGTGATTCCACTATTAGGGACGTCGATCTTTTAAAGTACTATCATATGGAGAGAAGTACTAGGGGTAACATCTTGGCTGATGTGAGAGAAGACATATACTTCTCGGCAGGACTCATGCTATCGAGGCTAAGTAAAGAAGCAGATGTAGCTGAGCTAGCTAGGGTAGAAAAACTGAGAGGAGCCCTAGTTAACCTACTCGACCTAAGGACAATAAAGATAGTGAATGCTGCCTTAAACCTTGATGTGAGGCAACCCAGCGATATTAGTAAGATCCTGGAGGAAATAGTTCTGTTCAAGTCATTAAAAGAAGTCCTGAATTCCTGGAAAAACTCGGTGTTGAGGTATGTTAAGTAACTCTATATCACCGGAAAACGAGGTAGCGGGCATAGACTATCTAACCGCGTATCAGGACTTTATTCAGAACTACGTGGATGAACATGGGGAGAGGAAATATATAAAGAGAATAAAGGAGATGGTGTTTTACGAGAGGAAATCTATAGCTATAGACTATGAAGATCTAGCTAAGTACGATGATAATCTACTAATCATCTTAGAGAGAGAACCCCAACTAGCTTTAGAAGCTATCTCCGGGGCTATAAAGAACATAGTGAGGGACATTGATGAGAAATATGCTGAGAAGATAAGAAAATTCTACGGACGCCTCAGTGGCTGGGTTCGGACCACCCCACTCAGAGAGATTCGGAGCGACCTACTAAATAAGCTAGTAATGTTGGAGGGCATAGTCGTTAGGGCAACACCACCTAAAGAGAAAATAGTAAAGGCAGCATATGTACACGTGCTACCTGACGGTACACAACACGAGTTCACCTGGCCTCCGGATGATAGGGAGTTGGAGGAGGTGGAGAGACCCTCATACTGTCCGAGATGCGTGGCTGAGTTTTCCGATGAGGGAGGTTTCTCACGTAGAGGATCGTATAGATTGGTCTTAGAGAAATCTACCTTTATTGATTGGCAGCTCCTGACCCTGCAGGAAAGACCTGAGGACATACCTCCTGGGCAGCTCCCGAGATCCATAGATGTGGTACTTACTGAGGATTTAGTGGATGTTGTTAGACCTGGTGACAGAGTCTCACTGATAGGTATAATTAAGCTGTTTAAAGGTGGTAGGAAGGGGTTATCAGTGTATGATTTCTATGTCGACGCAAACAACGTTATACCGGCACAGAGGCTTCTGGAGGAAGTTAACATAAGCCCCGAGGATGAGGTTAAAATAAGGGAGCTAGCGCGGGACCCCATGATACGGAGAAAGATAGTGGCGAGCATTGCTCCAGCTATTTACGGATATTGGGATCTTAAGGAGGCCATAGCTCTTCTACTGTTTGGTGGTGTTCCTAAGGTTCTCAGTGACGGTACTCGAATTAGAGGAGAGATCCATGTATTAATAATCGGTGATCCGGGTACAGCTAAGAGCCAGCTACTTCAATACGCCTCTAGGATAGCTCCTAGAGGGCTCTACACTACCGGTAAGGGATCTTCCGCGGCAGGTCTCACAGCAGCTGTAGTTAGAGATAAACAGACTGGTGAGTTCTTCCTTGAGGCTGGTGCTATGGTCCTAGCAGATGGGGGCATAGTATCGGTAGATGAAATCGATAAGATGAGGGATGAGGATAGGGTTGCTATCCATGAGGCTATGGAGCAAGGTACTGTCACGATATCTAAGGCAGGGATACATGCTAGGCTCAGTGCGAGGGCCTCAGTACTTGCTGCTGGGAACCCGAAGCGTGGGAGGTATGTGGATAGCCTCGGGCTTCCAGGTAATATCAACCTACCTGTTACGATCCTATCAAGATTCGACCTAATATTCATAATCAAGGATGTAGCCGAGATAGACCGAGATAGGCAGATAGTGAGACACGTTCTAGATGTTCATAGTACGGAGGGAGCTAGAGCTGAGATTCCCCCAGAAATCATGAGGAAGTATATAGCATATGCTAGGAAGTACGTTAAGCCGAGACTCAGCGATGAGGCTTCAAAAATTATTGAGAACTACTATATAGAGCTAAGAAAGAGAAGTGCTGCTGATCCAAACGCCCCCCTAGCTATCACTACGAGACAGCTTGAAGCACTCATAAGACTTGCTGAGGCACACGCTAAGATGGCATTGAAGAATGAGGTTGACGCTGAAGACGCCTTAGAGGCTGTGAGATTAATGAATTCCGTCCTGGAGAAAGTTGGGATGGATGTTGAGACCGGATTGATAGACGTAGATATATTCATGACAGGGAAAGCCAAGAGCCTCAGAGACAAGGAGATAGCGGTCTTGGAGTATATAAGAGAGCACGGCAGAAGAGACGAATGCGTTAAGTATGCGGAGCTAGAGAGGTTTGCGCAGGCAGTAGGGATCGATCATGGAACCCTTGAGAGAATAGTAGGTAACCTAAAAAGATCAGGAGACATATATGAAAAAAGACCTGGTTGCTACATGGTAGCTGAATAACATTTCCTCATCCTTAAAGAACTATATCTTACCGATATTCTCACTGACTCTCAGTAGAACACTATGTAGCATGCCTCATATTCTTTTAACGTTTGAAAGAAGAGCTTCCTGGGAGTGAGTAGCTTGGGTCAGGTTAGATCAGCTGTTAATAAGGGTCTGGTAGTGGTGTTTATAGTGCTCTCACTGTCACTGTTCTTATTGGGATACTCATACCTCGGGGCATTGAAGGGACACCCCCTCTTCGTTTTTGCTATCGAAACAGTTTTCGGTAATATGGCTCTACTAGCGTTTATAGCTTTGTACGCACACCACACATTGAAGGCTTTAACAGTAGCAGAGTACAATGCTGAAGTACTTGAGATTCTGTATTCAGTGCTTCTCATCTTCTCCTTAACGTTGGTTATCTATCCTGTGGTTATGTTCTTCATCGGAAATGCGACTACGAGTGGCAGACTCCTCACCCTCCTAGCAACGGTATTTCTATCTGTACTTACCGCGTTACCTATTTTGACCGAGAAAATCCACAGGGCTGTCTACTACGCAGGTCTAACCACGTCAGCGGTTATAGTGGTCATTGCCTTAGCTTTCCCCGAACCTACTTCCGAATTCTTCATGAAGGTAGTTGAGTCCATATGTCATCTAGGAGATCTTTTTAGGGGGTTGGGGCTAATATGAGTATCTCACTTAGAAGTATTGCTCTGATGTTTCTGTTAGTATCGCTTGTGATGCTAGCTATGTCTGTTGTGTTCATGATGCTCGCCATGGTAGCGACGTCCATAGTATCTCTAGTTTCAGGGCTTGCCATTCTCTCAGCAGGTCTACGGCTCATAAGCCTCCAAGCTAGTGAGAAAAAATGTCAGTAGCACTGAGAGTACTGAGTATTGCTCTTCTGGCCCTCCTAGTGTTTATAGTGTTCTCTACAGCTATCCTTGAATACGTCGACTTACCTTCTCCTTACTCACCAGGGTCTTCACCAATAAACCCCGGACGGTTCGGATTATCCAGGTTCGTGGAGCTCCTCAGGAGTTACGGAATGAGAGTGGTCTACGTCTCTAACTGGAGCTACCTAGAGCAGGTAAAGTCCGGGGAGAGAGTGTGCGTAGTCTTAACGTCCCCGGAGTACGGTTACAAGATCCGTGAAGCGGTAGCAATAGCTAAGCTCCTGAATTCGTCTGGGGGGCTTCTTATCGTAGCTGACGAGTCTGTTTCTTCGAACACTGTCCTGGAAGTTCTAGGATCTAAGGTGAGGATAAGTGGGAAACACATCCTTGATGAATATTACGAGCCATATCCTAGAGCTATCTTCACCATCGAGCAGAGTAGGGTAGCCCTTAGGCTAGACAAAGCCTCGGACCTCTCGGGTTGCGATGAAGTTATAGGATATGCTGAGGCTTATAGTCCCGAATCTTCTGTACCTGAGTTAAAGCCTGTTGGCTGTGTGGAGAGGTTGGGTAGTATTACCGTAGTCGTTATAGGTGATGGGAGTATACTAGCGAACCAGGCTCTCGAGCTTGGAGGATCCTACAGTGAGTTAGTGAAACTCCTGGTACTCCTTATTAGAAGGTACTGTAGCAGTAACTGCTTAATTTATGTAGAGTCCAGTAAATACAGATCAGACCCTACTCTCTATAAGAGCCTCCTCCACACTTCAAATACCTCTACATACCTTACTCTACTAAACGACTTTGTTTACTATATGAAGAACTTGGAGAAGACCTTAGAGTCCTATAAAAACGATCCTCTTCTCGGTCTCAGAGAGGAGCTCGGTGCTCTAGCTATTGTTATTATGGTGCTGGTGCTACTCACACGATTCGAGGGAAGTAAAGAGCTGTGGGAGGGCTCGAGTGTCATCGCTTGGAAGAGTAGAGAGGATTTCAGGAGGGTTTACGAGACTATAATCAGAGCTGTAGAGATAGTGGGTTGTCCTACGGGGTTAGGTGAGGATACTGTAACCTGTTTGGAGAGAGCAGGTCTGGATAGGAAAGACGCTACCGCCTTGGTCAGGTTCTTGAGACGCTCCAGCTTTATATTGGGTAGGGAAATGTTTCTCTTTGCACCTATATGGAGACTCATGACTCTCAGATTACTGAAGTCTGCTGAGAAGCTGATGTCCGTCCTAGAGAGAAGTGTAGTAGGTGTCGACTACGGCTAGGAAGCAAGAGCTTACCATAACTAGGAGGTTCTACGTAGTCTGTTTATTGATTATGGCCTCTTCGGTAGTAGCCTGCTTTAACGGTAACGTCTTGGAGGCCTTGAGTGCGGTAGCTCTCTTCGTTACATACGTAGCTACATACGTCAACTATTTGACTGTTGCTAGTAGGAGACTCGTATGTGAGCTCAACGACTTTAGCACTCATGTGGAGGGAGAGTACGTAAAGCTTCGTTTTCGTGTGGTGATCTCCACACATACAGCAAGACTGTTAGTAGGTAAGCTCTATGTAGCTATACCCCCTCAACTCTCCTCCACGTACAGGAGACTCGTGCTGTCTAAGGGGATTGAGATAGCAACAAATCAGATGGTGGAGATATTACTGAATAGACGTACAGGACTTCATATTGTGGGGCCTTTGAGGGTCGCTATAACCGATCCGTTTCAGTTAGTTGAACGTGTTGTGTACTACAAAGAGCTTATATCGCTGAAGATTCCCCCGGAGGTTAGTACCGCGCCTGTTGCTAGGTGGTATGGTATCGTAAGATCTTCTTCAGGTGCTAGAACTCTTACACCTGGTACAGGTATAGAATATCATAGTACTAGGGAGTATCAACCTGGAGATGAGCTCAGATATATAGACTGGAAGGCTACAGCAAGACTTGGGAAGCTCCACGTCAAGGTTTTCGAAGTGGAGACTTCTCTCAGGGTAGCCCTAGTCCTAGATGCTTCAAGTTACATGTTTATCGGTACCCCTAAATCTCTTTTTGAGCAATGTGCTGACCTAGCAGTAGCCCTAGCTAACTACCTCATTAAGAGGAGGGATAGACTTATCTTCATAGTACTGACGGAGGACGGTGTCAAGGTCGGTTCGGAGGCTAGAAACTACAAAGACTTCATTGAGATACTAAACATGGTTACTAGTATTGAGTGGCCTAGATACGAGCCAACCATTCGAGCAGAGTCTCCTTTACGTCCTGAAAGCCTGACCGGGCTGAGGGATTTGATTGACCATGTATCAGCAACTATAATCCTCTCCCCAGTATTAAGTAAACAAAGGGTACTCGAGTTAGCGGGGCTAGCAAGGAGGTCTCAAGAAAGAGGTGTTAAGTTCATAGTTATAGCACCATTAATCACGTTTTTCGGTTCTAAGGACAGGCTTCTTGATGTACTATACAAAGTCTTAAGGTTTGACTTACTTAATATAGAGTTAGAGAATGTGAAGGCCCTAAGAAGCCAGGGTGTTCAAGTTATAGCTATGTCCCCACAAAAAGCTATAGAGAAGGTGGTTGCAGAGCTGGAGAAAGTACGGGCGTTGAGAGTACGCTAGTGAAGTTTTTAAGCTCTGGAAAATCATGCTTTATGGAGCCGGGGTGGCCGAGCGGCCTAAGGCGGCGGGCTGCAGTGGTCGTAGAAACCCGCTCTTTCGCGGGTTCGAATCCCGCCCCCGGCTCCACTTTCCCGACTAGTTTCACTGATCCCCCTCTATGTAACAAGTTTATCTGAAACTACATAACAAACTCACTCCAGCCCTCTACGGTGGTGTAATGCGTGTAATAACGTTTAAGCTGGACGAAGAAACATTACTCAAGCTAGATAAGGCTGCTAGTAGCCTCGGTCTTAGTAGATCTGAGGTTATTAGATTGGCTATCAGTGAATATTTAAATAGAAGGCATGGAGCAGGACATAAGGTACGGAGGGTGTTACTAACATAAAATTCTTTTATGTTTTCCTGGATGTCCTCAGCTCGTAGAGTTAGGTAGTATTAAATCTCCTTTCTGATCGCTATGAGTATTTAGTGAGGTGCTACTTAACTACGTATTACACCATAGAAAACCATGGTGAAATGCTTGCCCGTAATTTACCGCTGCAGTTCCTGCAACTACGTACTCTACGAGTTCACTAAAGTTGGACAAGACTCGTACGGTTTGCCCACACCCTCAGAACTTATGGCTAAGCTCGGTGATAGCTGCCCTAACTGTGGTAGGAAACTTAAGATACCATCAAATAACGATATCAGGATAAGCCCCTATAAAATCAGGAAGAACCCGGGAGACCTGGCTCTTCGGGCTGGTATCAAAGCGTTATAAATAATTTAAGTTGAGATACCCTATAACTACGATTCAATATAGATTATCTACAGCTCGAAAATTTTGATTCAGTCTCTCCAAAGGTAAAAGAGAGGTTAACCGCTTTTAAGATGCGAGGGTTAAACTAAGTATAGGGGTTGGGCTATGAGTGGACCGAACATCAGCAGGGAGCAGGTAAATGAGATGAAGATAAATCAGGTCACCACCATGCTCAATAGGATAATAGTTGATTCCGGGATACCCAGGAACATAAGGAGAGCGGCTTTCGAAGCATTGAAGATGCTCAGCGATAAGTCCTTATCACCGGGAGTGAGAGCTGCTAATGCTGTAAGTATTTTAGATGAGATAAGCCAAGATCCTAACATGCCTTCCTATGCTAGAACAACCATCTGGAACATAATTGCGATACTGTCAAGTATTAGAGACTGAGAACTGGGGTATAAGGTGTGGCTGTCAGGGTCAGGGTTAGGGGGATCTATGCAACAGCTATATCTAAGATTCTTGTGGATGAGGGCTATACACTTGTCGATGTCAGCGACGTGTTAGTGAGGAGGTTAGGTGTACCCCCTAATAAGGGGTTGCCAGCTGATGTGACTGTGAAGACGGATAATGATGATGCATCAAAAATACTGGTTATAGGACATTACGAACATTCGGAGGCTATAGCCAAAACCATCGTGGGGAGGGTGCCAGCAACAATATCACATACATCACCAATAGGACTCTACGCTACGCTTGTAGCAAGGGTTAGAGGAGCTCGTGAAGGAAAATGCTTCGTAGAGACTCCTTACGGACTTGCTGAGCTGATAGAGTATAAAGAATGCAAGGGAGGTAGCTTACTTCCCGTATCCGTTATAAGGGTCCCGATGAACCCGAAGGACACGATTGTAGTCGTTCCTGGAGCGAGGGTAGTTGGAGACTTCGCAGTCGTGTGGAAAGGTTCGAGGGTGTTGTTCAGCCCACACATAAGAAATAAGGGCAGAATATCGGAATTGTTGGCTCTCTCATCTAAGTATGTAAGGCAGGGCTTAAGCATTAAGTGGAGAAGTAACTCCGATGAGGCTGATCTAGAAGCTATAGCAACTGAGCTGCCGAGACTAGTCAAGCAGCTTGAGATGGTGGAAGAGAAAACTAGGGAACTAAGGGACGTCTCAGTCGTAACCAACGGTGAGAGGATAATCTCGATATTCTTAACTTATGACGCTAAGCTGTATCTCGATAGCTACAGAAGGGTGGTAACTCCTACAGTAGACTACCACCATATTTTAAAGACGTCCAAAGGTCTTTATAGAGATATAGCCGAGCTACTTGATGAAGTATCGGGTTACATTAGTAGTGATTTACTGAGGAGGACTGTCAGGAAATTCATAGCTAAGGTTGCTGAGGAAGTTGGTGAGGTCTCAATATATCACAGGAAACTCGATGGTCATTACATAAGACTCGGTTCAGCCAACATAGCCAAGATATCGTATGATGAGAGACTGGAACTCGAGCTTCTTAGGAGAATAAGGTCGGGTGGAGTTTATGATGGTTTAGGAGTGAGGAAGGAGCCTGGAGATATAGTAAGGACCGTCGTGTATGAAGGAACCCCGTACATAGTACACTACTACTTTAATAGCGACGGCAAGCTCAAGGGAGTCTACGTAAACTTCAACACTAAACCGGAGATCGTGATCCCGAATACTGTAGAATATGTTGATCTCTCCATAGACCTTGTCCGAGTAGATAACTCTTCTTGCGAGTTAGTAGATCAGGAAGAGCTGAGATCCCTTATCGCGAATAACTTCATCTACCTAAGCCAGGAAATATATGAATACATAAGCAAGGGATTGGGAGAAGCCATTAATATCTACTGCGACATTAAACAGCCTGAGATACTGAGTCCAAGCCTTTCTTCAACGACTTCTATAACCTCCCGGACAACGCTTGAAAGCTCGGCAGATGAGTTCACTAGCAATAGTTCTCCTCTTGAAGATAACTCGATGTAGATTTCCCGAGCTTTTTTAAGCCTCTCCAGGTTCTCGAAGTAGGTAAGAGAGTGAGCTGTAGTACCTACTTTCCTCCTTAATCCTTCTTCAGGATCTATATCCAAGTATATGCTTAGGTCAGGATCGGGTAGGTACTTCTGAAGCTCCCGAAGCCACTCAACAGGAACTCCAGCAGCTCCTTGATAAGCTAGAGTTGAATACTTGTATCTGTCCAAGATAACTATCCTACCTAGCTCAACTTCCCTCTTTATTACTTCCTCGTAGTGAGCATATCTATCAGCAACCATCAGCAATGCCTCAACAGCAGGTGTCAACTTCATAGTACCGGACTCGAAGATCTTCCTGATATCACTGTGGTATGGCTCATAGGTATATACGGAATCGTAACCGCATCTTCGTAAAGCCTCGAGGAGCTTATGGGCGATAGTCGTTTTACCCGCACCATCCAGACCCTCTACTGCTATCACCAAACCACGCATCCTCAGCTTGCCACCCTCCACACAGCCTATTTTCCTACCTCTACTCAGGAGGCCGGTAAGTAACTCTATATTGCTAGTTCTGTAGAGTGGTATCTCAGCCAGGGTTGCTGACGCTACGACGTTAGCATCTACCTGCTCTACTATTAAAGCCTTAGGTGCTATCCCCCTCTTCTTGAGGGAGTATACGATGTAGGGACCTACCGTGCTACCTGTAAAACCTTTTACTACTAGAATCTTACCTTTAATACCTCCAACACCTCTTAAATGCCCGGTGTTGGGGTCTATATCGCCTAGAGGTGATACTAGCTCTCTATATACGACTATCTCACCGCAGATTACCTCTTTAGGGGCAGGCCCCACCGGCTCGAGGTTAATCTCTATCAAGACCCATCACCATCTCAATCAATCTCGACCTGCTGATAAGGAATGTTCTTACCCCAGATAACTTAGGTATATATGAGAGTGCCTTAGCAGAATCTGTTACTACGCAGTCAATCCCCAAGGTACTTAACTTCGTGACGACCGCACAAGCACCGGTAATTACCTTAACTCCCCTGTGTGAGGATAGAGTTAGCCCAATTGCTTCCAGGTAATCTCCTACGGTGATCCATAACTCTCCGCGACTGACTTCCCCAACCTTAGCTAAAACCTCACTAAGTTCCTCACTTGAAAGATGGGGGCATCCTACTAGGAAGAGAGGTGAGCGGCACTCCGATATTTTAGGCTCTGCGTACATCTCAGCTATATCCAATCGTGAAAACCGTAGTTTCTCCGCCTTAGAGGTATCTACGTCGCTATACCCGGGGGTTATCCCCTTAAGAACGACTACGTGTGCTGGGGACTTAACAGCAAATGCTGCTAAGAACTCCTTTATGTATGCCTCTGGAAGACCTTCAAGTCCCTCAACCACAGCGATGTTACCTCCTACTGCCTCACCTACGAGAAGACCGAGAGCACCTGCCTCAGACACGTCTCTAGGTTTCTCCACGCTGACCAGGAAATCCGCACTTCTGGGTAATCCTCTATGGGCATCACCGAGGTAGGTTCTTCCAACGATTCCAGCTAGTAGCGCTATGATACCCGGCTCTCTATTTGTCATAGCTCCAAGTAAGCTATTTGCGTAGAGCACGGCACTACTCTCAGCCCATGCTAGATGCTCCCCAGCGGATGGTCTCCTAACGTAGTATGGGGTGCAGGTGAAGTGCTTGACGCCCATATCTCTTAGGGAGTTGATTACTCTTAACTGCTTACTTACTATACCCGGCTCAAAGTTCTTATTGTTGTAGCCAGAGATGACAGCGTATGGGTTAGCAGTAGTGAAAACTGAGAACTTTGCTCCCGATCTCAACAGATCCTCAAGAAACTCTACTCCGTAGTCCAAGATATTGAAGTAGGATACGCCAGATACGTGAGCATGTGATATCTTTACTAGCCTGTCAGCACCTAAGGACTCACCAACTCTAACTATTACCTTTAAGGCCCTCTCCGCTGCTACCCCGAGATCTCCACTTAGTATTCTCTCTTCTTCCTTAGTTAAGAACATTCTCGAACACCTACTCAACTATAGGCCTTATGAACTCCTCACGGCGGTTGAGGGGGGCGGTGGCATCGATACCTACCTTATCTGTCAGTCCGTCCTCAGAACTCGGATCAAGAGTGGAGCCTCTAGCGTGGTGTATAATGACAAGACCCTTACCAGCCTGCAACCTCGTAGCTATAGCCCATTCAACCTCCTCCGGTTTGTCTGGATCAACATCATCGTCTACAACCACTACATGCTTTAAGCTGGGATGGGCGGCGAAGGCAGCCATTATAGCAGTCTTACCATCACCCTCAGCAACCTTTTTAATGGAGATTACTGCGTGAAGCCACATCCCCCCACCCTTCGTGAGCCTGACCTTCTTAACCTTCGGTACAGCCCTCCTCACACTATCCCATATAGCAGCCTCCCTAGGGAACCCCATCAAGAGCATGTGTTCGTTACCTCCGGGAAGTATGACGTGGAAATACTCAGGATCCTCTCTAGGTACGTAAACCGAGTCAACTACTAGTACCGGTTGATCACGGACTCTATCTGGGAGGCCCAGAATGTCTACGAAAGGACCCTCCCTGACTAGTTCCCTGGTGATCCTACCCTCCATTACTACGGAGGCTCTTGCCGGTACCGGTATCCCGTACTTCGGGGTCCGAACTACTTCGAGGGGCTCCCCACCTAGGTTCCCCACCATCTCAAGTTCGAAAACCCCGTAGGGTGGTGAGATTGATGCTGCTAGCTCTACAATCGGGTGAGCACCTATGACTACAGCTACCTCAGTATCCCTACCGGCTTTCCTGTTTGTCTCGTAGATACTGTATAGGTGTCTGGGAACTAACCTTATCGCAAACCTTTGGTTATCTAGGTACATAAGTCTGTGTATTGAAGCGTTATAGGAGTCGAGATCCGGGGTCTTCGCGATAACTATGGAGGAAGTGATGTACCTACCACCGTCAACTGAGTAGAACTTTATTGCAGGTAGGGATAGAGCGGAGCTCGACAGCTCCCGGTAATTCTCTCTAAAGCTTGCTTCCCTTAAGCTCTGCCGAGACCTACTATTTAATGAGTTAATCACCTTAGAGTAAGCATCCTCATCTCTACTAACTCTAAGAACCTCATATAATTTCTCTCTAGTGTTGATTACTCCACTAACACATTCCAGGGTGGAACCTCGTACCTTAAATAATAGTGTAGTCCCAGCATTATCTGATTTCATGATATACTTCGTAGGCTCTAGTTCCGGGTCTAGCTCCCTATCGATTCTATACACATATCCTTTCTCTACGTGTTGTCGGACGACATTACTCAGAGAGTACATCGAATCACCTTACCCATCTCCTCGAATTCCTCAGTCAATCTTACTTTACCAACAATTAAACCTCGAATCTCTCCGTCCCAGGGAGTCAGGATAGTAAGCTCCCGCGATTCTATATCAACACTTAATATTACACCGATACCGACCTCCCGCATGTCACTCCCAAGAATAGCTACTATCGAACCTACCATGTCCCTAGCTACGATAGTGAAGACCTTCTCAAGACCCGACGAACTCGCTGAGAGCTCTACCGGTTCTTTCACAACTAAGAATACCGTATCACCGAATCGTGATGAGTAAACTACTTTTTCAAGAACATTTTCCGGGACCTTCAGCAGGTTCTTAACATCGTCTTTAGTGAGGGGTTCCCCGCAGAGGGAGCAAGCACCAATTATCCCGATACTATCGAGTTTTACCTTCCTAGGCTTACCCTTACTCAGGTATCTTCTGTAGGCTGCTACCCGAAGCTCTCTCCTCTCCTCCTTGCTTCTCTCACGTACTACGGTCGGCTTAGGGATATTTATGATCTTAGCAAATTTACCTAGGCACCTCAAGAAGTAGCTGTATAACTCACTGGAAGTCGTTACTATAACGTCCGGTCTGACCCATCTTACTATAGAGAGCTTATGCTCTAGAGCAAGGGTAGTGTTGACCCATCCATCAGTATTCACCACTATAACGTTAAAGCCCATCTTAACAGCCTCATCCACTAACTCTTTAATGGCTTGTATACTCTCGGAATAGCAGTACTGTGGAGAAGTACATCCAACGAACCTGAACTTTAAAGCCTCTAACTCTCTCAACCATAGAATCGGCTTTGATACCTCAGCTAGAGCTATAGTTGTGGGAACTAAAACATCCTCCTGACCTATATCACCCTCCACTACACAGACCTTCATACCAGCCTCTCTCAGGTAGTTAGCGACGAATGCTGCGAAGGTGGACTTCCCCGAGTCAGGTGGGCCTGCTATGAGGACCTTACACGGCGACCTCCGACATATATGAAGAACTTGCTCGGAAGCCTTCAACCAATCATCCACTACCTCACCTTCCTTAACTTCTTCGATCTTAGAGCCCTCACCTAAGGTGACCCTGAGCTTAACTTCCGACAGAGCCTTAATCCCGTAGGATCTGTACTTATGTACGACAATTGAGGCTCCTGAAGTAAACTTCGACCCGACAGCTAAGATAGTCCCAGAAATTACATCGATCCTAGCTGGGCCGATTACCCTCAGTACCCTACCTTCACCTAGTACCACATCAATCGCTGAACTCACTAACCGAACCCAGAGTATATAGACCAGGTACACTTAACTCTAGGTGGTGCCTAGTAGGGAGGCGCTTAACTATTTAAGGGCATGTTACGAGCTTAAGAGGCTCTCACAAAGAGCCCGAGAGCTTAAAATGGTGAAGAAGCTGGGACAGCATATCCTAGTTGACTGCAATCTTGCGGTTGAGGTGCTTACAAAGCTCATCAATATCTGCCAGCACACAACATGCTACGTTTACGAGCTTGGCTCAGGTCTCGGGTCACTCACGCTATTTCTCGAAAAGTCCTCTGGGTATGTCATAGCCTCGGAGATAGATTTAAAGTTCCTAGACTACCTCCGCAGTACGTTCTCAAGTAGCTTAGTCGACATAGTTGCTTCAGATGGTGTGCCCTTAATAGGATCCCTCAGAGATAGCTGTGTCGTGGTTTCAAACACCCCATACGTTATCTCATCGAGAATAATAGCATCATTAGTCAAGTCTCCCGTTAAAGCAGCAATCTTAGTACTTCAGGATGACGTCGCTAAGAAGATAGCGTCGTCCCCCGGCTCAAGGAGCTACGGTAGGATCACCGCCTTCACTAGAACATTCATGGACGTGGATCTAGGGGGGAAATATCCTCCAAGCTCCTTCAGACCCAGACCGAAGGTATGGTCCACAGTCGTCGTACTGAGGAGAAAGAGGTTGTGGAGTGAGGAGCTTATCGGCTACGAGGAGTTTCTTAAGTGTCTATTTAATCAGAGAAGACGCTCCCTACGTAAAAGACTTAGAGAGTGTGTCGGAAACGTACCTGAAGACATACCACATGACATGCGCGTCTTTAGTGCGGACCCTGACTACCTTTTCCACGTTTACAACGAGGTTGCTGGGCTAAAAATAAAACAAGCTTCGTAAGCTAGAGCTGGGAACTCCTAGAGATACTCAGCTATTTTACCCGCGTATTGGAACGGTATTGGAGATCCCCCGGTATGTATGAAGACTACTGTACTACCTTTCCTTATTACGCCTCTATGGACCAGATCTATAAGACCGTACATCGCTTTAGCCGTATATACTGGGTCTAGAAGTATCCCCTCCGTCCTAGCGACGTACTTCATCGTCTCTACTACTTCCCTAGTTATGACACCGTAACCTCCGAATCCGTACTCATCATAAACTATGAAGTCATCCTCCGAGGCTCTGACGTCTAAGCCGAGCATACTAGTTGTCGAGTTGAAGAGCTCTACAAGCCTCTTTACTACGTCCGAAGCTTTCCTACCGTTTGAAATCCCGATTACTTTCACGTTCTCCGCACCGAGTAGTTTAAGGCCTAGTGTTAGACCGGTCTGAGTGGCTCCCGTTCCCGTGGCGTGCACTATATACTCCGGTCTTACCCCGAGAAGTGTTGACTGCTCAAGGATCTCTAAAGCTGCGAGGGTGTAACCTAAAACCCCCATCTCAGAGGCACCTCCTGCTGGGATTATGTAGGGTCTCCTACCTTCGGACCTCAGCTTCTCAGCTATACTTCTCATAACGTCGTCAGCCTCCTCAGTCTTTTCAACTGGGACTAGCGTGGCACCGAGAAGTCTATCGAGTAGTATGTTACCTTGCGTATCCATATTACCAGGCGGTGTTATCACGGCATAGACGTCCATCCCCGCCTTCCGCGCAGCGGCTGCTGTCAGCCTCACATGGTTCGAGTGTGTAGCACCGCGGGTTATCAGTACGTCACAGCCCTTGCGGATAGCGTCTGCTACTATGAACTCTAGTTTCCTGACCTTATTACCTCCTAGACAGAGTTCCATAACGTCATCACGCTTTATGAAGAGTTCTATACCTAACTCCTTACCTAGCTTAATCGATCTCTCCATCGGTGTCGGTAGGGATGTGAGCTTGAACCTAGGATATGAAAGTATCTTCCAAATCACCTAGAGTACACCAGGTTCAACTAGGGTTTACAAAATAAATTGTTAGCTATGCTCGCGCGGAACATAAAGCTAAAATGTTCTGAAGCTGTACATATCTTAGTGATGAAGCTCGAAAGGGCAGAAAAGTGAAGAACTCGCGCAGGGCTGAGTAGGTAGTTGGAGCTGGATAGGCGGGATGAGGAGATCTGCCGCTTTTGATGGGTGATGTCTTAGAATCCCCGTCTGACCGGTAAGCCCTTAAATACATTTAGGTTAGAGCATCTTAGAAAACTGGAGAGATCTTGGACGAGGAGGTAGTGAGGAAGTACCTGAGAGCCGGTGAGATCGCTGAGAAGGTTAAGGCCAGGGCGTTAAGGGAGGTAAGGCCCGGAGATAAAATACTTGACGTCGTCACATCTCTCGAGAACTATATAAGGGAGTTAGGTGCTGAACCGGCATTTCCAGTTAACATCTCCATAGACAATGAGGCGGCACACAGAACCGCATACATAGATGATGTCGGTACCGTCCCGGAGGAGAGCGTGGTTAAGATAGACATAGGAGTGCATGTCGATGGATACATAGCTGACACAGCTATAACTATCTCGTTTAGTGATAAGTATGGAGATCTAGTTGAAGCTACTAGGGAAGCTCTCGATAGAGCTTTGAAGGCTATCAAGCCAGGAATTAGAGCATCGGACATAGGTGCTGTGATAGAGAAGGTGATAAAGAGTAGGGGCTTTAAGCCCGTAAGGAACCTGAGTGGCCATAGCTTAGCAGAATACACCATTCATGCCGGGGAAACCATACCTAACTACAGAGATCCTCTAAACTTCAACCGTCTCACACTAGGATCTGCGTATGCTATAGAGCCCTTTGCCTCGACCGGACGTGGCATAGTCCACGAAGAGAAAAGAATTAATATATACTCAATTAGGCGGTACACAAAATGTGAGGAACTCCCTGAGGATCAGATAATTAAGGAGGTATTCAAGAAAGTTAGAACATTACCCTTCTCTGAGAGATGGTTCCCCGAGTTGATTATCGTAGTTGGAGGTGTAAGCAGATTACGTGAAATCTTCAAGAACCTGAGCAGCTCAGGATGCCTCACAGCCTACCCAGTCCTCAGCGATACCCCAGGTAGCCGTGTCGCACAGTTCGAGGAAACCGTTTTACTCCTCAAGGACGGGTCGGTACTAGTAACAACCCAGCGAGATGTGATACCTACCTAAGTAGCACGAAACCAGCTACTACAATAATGAAGGGGAATCTGAGAAGAGAGTTTATGGGTAGCTTACATGCTTGGAAACCTTGAGAGAAGAGGTAGTCGGGAGGGCTAAGAACTTTAATCAGCTCACTAAGGACTTCCTAGAGACTACCTTAAGATCTAGGTAATCCGGATCCGTCTAGCTAGCTCTGAAACCAGCTTAGATAGATATAGGAGTCTATAGGTCGAGGGTTTAGACTCAGATAAGCAGTTAAGTAGATCCTCTGATCCACCGCCTGCTACTAAGTATATTGTAGGAACCGACTCGACGGCTTTCTTGAAGTTTTCGCATATGTTTTCAGGGGGCTCAGCTGATGTAGGTACATATACTACTACAGCTAGATCATAATGTGATTGAAGCTCGGGAGCTGAGAGCGCTCTCCCTATGTCCTCAGACTTAGCGTCACCTCCAAAGTCGATGGGGTTGCTCCCGGTAAACTCCTTACCTGCTAGCTGCTCTAGCCGCTCTCTTAGCTCCTGACTCACTTCAGGCAATCTCACCCCAGTAACTTCTAGGTGGGACGCTAGTAGAATTCCGTATCCCCCTGAATTCGTCACAATGAGTACGCGATTTACGGTGCCTAGATTTCCTAGTTTCCTGAGTATTTCTACTACTGCTACAGCCTCCTCTATCTCTTCAGCTAGAACTCCGCCAGCCTGCCTCACCGCAGCTTTAAACACTTCGTACGATGATGCCATTCCCCCGGTATGCGATAACACGGCTTTAGAGCTAGTCTCACCCCACCCTCCCTTTACTACCGTAACTGGTTTACTCCTTGATAGCTTCCTCAAGGCCTCCATAAACTCCCTACCGTTCTTAACCCACTCAGCGTAAACCACTACCGCCTCAGTATCGGGGTCTCCGGCTAGCTCGTATATTACCTCCTCTAAACTGACATCGACACTATTACCTAAACTGATAAAGTAGCTTATGCCTGAGCCATACTTCCGTAGCTCATGAATAGCTACACCCCCTACAGCACCACTGTGAGATACTACTGCTACCTTACCCGGCTTCGGGAGGATTTCTATGCTTGCATGAAGCCTGCTTGGGGATGAGGTCACACCTGCTGAGTTAGGTCCTATCACCCTCATATTGCACTCATTAGCTATTCTCTTAATGGAGTTTTCCAGCTCCATCCGACCCCTTTCTCTAAACCCCGAAGACACTACTACCGCTATATCCACGTCCTTATAGCACAAATCCTTCAAGACGTCGGCAACTGATGGAGCAGGTACAGCCACAACTGCTAGATCTACCTTACCCGGAATCTCCCGTACTGTATTGTAACACCTCAGACCTAGTACTTCACCGTACTTAGGGTTCACTGGATATATATCTCCCTCAAATCCGAAGCTAACAATATTTCGAACCAGCTCGTAGCCTATCTTTCCTCTAATAGGTGAGGCACCCACCACAGCTACGGAGCTTAGATATCGTAGCTTAGTGATGATGCCTCCGGGTCCCGACACTATGACGGCCCTAGAGAGAATTTTAAAGAGAAGTATAAGTGCGTTCCACGAACTCTCTAAAATTTATAAGACTGAAATACGGTCCTCATATGGAGAGTAAAATTGGGTGGAGGAAAAGCTAAGAAGCCTCTAAGTGTGATGGATAAGGAAGCACGAAAGAAGGCTAAAGAAGTGAAGGAACAAGCTAAGAAGGCTAAGGAGGAGAAGCCCACTAAAAAGGTTAGTCTAGGTTTGTCGGATCAGCTCCTTGAAAGAGCATCCAAGGTTCTAACTGAATCTAAGATTGTTACACCGTCCTCGCTAGCATCATCACTTGGTGTGAAGGTAAGTTTAGCTAGGGCTGTCATCAGAGAACTGGTAAAATCCGGTAATGCTATCATGGTGAGTAAGTACAGAGGTCTCATTCTTGTAAAGCCTCAAAAATAACTAAGGAAATGCTAGCTCCGTAATTGAAGAAGTGTTTTGTGAGTGGATACGAGTATCTAGATAAATGCTTCTGGACCTCATTTGACCTGATTAGCGATAAGTTTAAACATAATTCTTGCTTATTTCGTATTGAGATATTTTGGTAACTCTCTATATATAGTAAGGTTCAAAGAAGAGGTTCATGTAGCTGGAATGAGACTATGTAACATATCTCGAATTAACTATAGTAGAACATGGTACAAATACATATCCCTAGTCATTAAATACTTCAGCTTTGTTACGATCCCTGTTTTAAGCAGGTAACCAAAGAATCGTACGGTGCGTTAGTACCTATAACTGCCTCCTCCCCGTAGTATCTTACCGCGGAGTAATCAGCAGCTCTAAGGCATTCGATGACCTTTGAAATTTTCGGTGAACTCGTCCTTAACCTACTCGATAGCTGGACCACATTGTAAGGTACTAAAGCCTCCGCATCAGCTTCTACTGACTGTTGCTCGAGTATCTTAGATAGTCTGCTAGCTGAAGTCATATACGAATATGAAGGTAGTATGTTCCTAGCCCTCCCTACTAGCTCTTTATTTACTAGCTTATCAATCCAAAGAGGTCCGATGTATTCGAGCTTATTACCACATATTTTACAGACCCTCTCATAGGTTTCATATGTGAACTCCCTGTAACCGCAGTACCTACAGTACTTCATGAATCCTAAGCTCTTTGATAACATAGCGTCAGCAGCTGTCGCACCTTTCTTTACTCTGTAGAGGACCCTGATGAAGTGGTTCCCTAGTAGGTAGGTGGCGGGCTCTACATACCTATCGATTTCAGCTGCTATCCTAGCTACGTAACCCATTAGAACCCTTAACGCTAGAATCTTGGGTACATCTGTGGGAGTGAGGTAGCACCAGTATCTTCGTGTACCAGCCCAAGGTTTGTTTCCAGATAGGGACGCTATATCAGTAGCTGTCGCACCGATGTACCCACCATTCCTTACAGACCATGATGCTGCTCTGAGGAAGGGTGCTGGTGATCCGTAGGGATCTATGTCTATGAGGTCGAGCTTCACACCGGACTTCTTGAGCGAGTACATAACGATGTTAGCATCTTCATTCAGTGCTATGACCTTAGACTCGAGATTATTGTGAGATATGTTCCTAACTATAAGCTCATAGGCTTGGCTATCCACATCGTTAGCGTAGCACTTCACTACATCAGGTACTTCGAGGCAATACCTTAGAGCTCTTACTCCAGTACCAGATAGTGCGTCTAAGACAGTAGCATCTTTAAACCCTAGGGAAGCAGCTATAAGGATGCTGAAGTCTCTATTGATGACCATTACTGGATTATAGAATACTGGGGACCATGACGGCTCATAAACACCGTCAGATCTTCTATACCTCTCTGGATTATATATCAGGAGCTTAACCCTGCCCTCAACAAACTCCACAAGTTCGTCGGGTACTGTCATAGCACCTCCACATCTAAACATACTTCACAGACTGTTTAGTAATACTTTTCTACTAGTCTAACAATAACCTATGTCTCAATAGAAAACATATACGTAAACCTCTTAAGGGGTAAGCACTATCTTTAATTAGACCTGGGTGAGGATATTGACCAGTGAGAATATCTTACCTACCAGAAGCCTCAGTAAGAAGGTCCGCAGTTTTGTATTAATAGTGACCAGGGTAGCTAAAGAACTCATCGAGTTTACGGAAGCGGTTCTCGTAGTTGTACTGATAATACTAGCTCTCATAGCTTTAGTAATATTGGCCAGGGACTTAACGTCCATTAGAGTAGAGTCTTCCTTAAGTGAGCTCCAGATAATAGTTTCTGATGTTCTAGTACTGATAATATTGATAGAACTTACTAGGAGCTTTATTATCTCAAGTATAGGTGGTGAGAGATACCTCGAAGGATTCATAGAGATGGGCGTAATAATCCTTATAAGGGAACTAGCCTTAGCCGCTATGGCCGCTAACATGGCTAATGCCCTCATGGCTAGCGGTGGAGCAACCTTATTGATCCTAGCTCTCTGGTTTATTAGAGAGAAGAGAAGGAAATCGGAGGCATAGAAAACGGCTCTGCCTATCCTGATATCTCAGATAGTGGATGCCGATAGACATGTTTGAGATTTGGTAGTGAATCTTTGGAGGGCTTAAAGGAAGTTATGAAGCTTACTGCCATAACTACCTAGCTGAAAACTGTCCTTCAGGACACCGTGAAAGTCAGGGTACGGTGACCTGGAGCCGCCGGCGGGATTTGAACCCGCGACATCCGGCTTACAAGGCCGGCGCTCTACCGAGCTGAGCTACGGCGGCCCCATTAATACCTACCTAACCGACGTTTTTAGGTTTTACGGGTCTTCATCGGGTTTGGGCGTAATGCTCTTAATGTTTGTTAGCTTATTATCTCTGGTAACGGGGTTCGCAATGCCTAGGGGTGTTCCTTGTAGATGGAGGTATAGGGTCCCTCCAGGGTTTTCAGTCAGTCCTGGAAGGGTACATGAAATCATCTACCTCCCTGTTAAGGGTGTTGAAGGTCTGGATACCTCTGGTTATGTTGAGGTTTACGACTACGAGGTGGAGGCTCTTAGGTTGGTTCACGTTGAGGGTTTAACCACTGATGAGGCAGCCACCAGACTTGGGATGTCTAAGGCGACTTTCTGGCGTGTGCTCGAGTCCTGCAGATTTAAGGTCGCTCAAGCACTGGCTGAGAGGAAGCCGTTTAAACTTGTTTCAAGCTCCTTGAGGAATAATGCCGAGCAAGAATAGAAAAGTTTATTAACTGTGAAATATGTTTCAGTTGGTGGAAAACATGGGTTGGTGGATGTGTAGTAAACTGTATCCAGGTCACGGGCCATGGAGTTACATACCGCCTTACGAGAGGCCTGGTTGGTGGTTCAGGAGTTGGTGGCGGTGGCCGTACCACTACCCACCGTGGTTAAGTAAAGAGGACGAGATAAGATACTTAGAGGAGATAAAGAAATATCTAACGGAAACAGTCATCAAGGAAATAGATAAGAGACTTGAGGAGTTGAGGAAAGGTAGCTAGGGGCTCCTTGGATGATCGTGGGGATACCGACTATTGAGGTCAGCGGGAAGCACTACCTCAGCCCCCACTTCGGCAGAGCTCCTTACTTCACCTTGGTTGAGGTTGACGGTAAGGAATATAAGATTTCACAGGTGATTGAGAACCCTCATGTGAAGCACGAGCATGGGAGGGGGGCGGGCGTGATTGATCTACTGACGTCGTACGGTGTGAACGCCCTGATAGCTCAGGGTATGGGGCACAGTGCCTTCACCATGCTTAGGGAGCGTGGCGTTAAGGTGTACTTCATCCCGGAAACACTTGAGGGCTTGATAACGCTTGAAGAGACCATCAGAATGTTCGTTAATAACGAGCTGAAGGAGGCTGAGGAGCCGCGCGAGCTACACGATCACCACGGTGGTCGATGAGTCCTAGGCACTCCTACGTCCACGTCAAGTAGGTACCAGCTACTCCCACACTGCGTCACACACGTTAGCGACTTAATAATTATTGCCGTGTGCGACGGTGCTTCTATGGTGGGTCAGGTCGGTAACGAGGTTACTAGGGGGCTGAGCAAGGCATTCCCTGACAAGGTCAGGATGTGTTGCCTCTCAGATGTGGGTACTGGTAGTAAGACACACATAGAGATCTTCGAGAAGGCTAAGGTAGTCATAGCGATTAATGTGTCCTCAAGTAGAGAGGGATAGACCCCACGTACGAGGTAGTGGTAGCCAAGGAAGGGATTAACAAGATGCCCTCACTAGACTTCGGCGAGGAAGAGGTGGCGAAGATATCCGATAAAGTGGTTAGTGAATTCATCAGCAGGTACCTAACTTAGTGTTAACAAAATAACTACGTTTTAGTGTCTGTATTGACTACACATCCTTACAACTGAAAGCCCCGCTCTTCAGAGCGGGGAGAAGGTCGGAAGCGCTTATATACTTCTGGTATGTTTATAGATATATCGATGAATAGATTGCTTCCAAGAATAACTGTGTTGAGGGGGTACATGAGGTTGGTGATTCTCGCGCTCTGAGGGATCAGCCAAAACATGTCTACGGGTTAATCAAGTCGTTGGAGGACTTAATCGGGGTTAGGTTGAGCACGGGAGTCGTGTACCCGGTTCTGAGGAGCTCCATCCGCGACGGCTTAGTCGGTGTGGAGGCCTCCTTGATTGAGGGGGCTAGGGTATACAGGTTGAGTGAGAATGACCTTAAGTACTTGGAACTTCATGAAAGCGACCTCAAGGAAGCCTTAAGGCTTGCCGAGTCGCTCAAGAGGTTCGGGTCAGCCGGTTACGATAAGCTGTTTGATCTAGTGAGGGAGATAGCTATCAATGCTTGGAGACTCAGCGACGCGGAGTTGATGGAGCTCAGGAAGGTGATAATGGATTTCGAGTCGCGGGTTCTCGAGATACTAATGATCCCTAAGGGGAGTTAGGGATGGACAACGTGGCCGTGGATAACGCGACATTCACTGTGAGGAGGGGGATCTACGGCCTCCTGGGACCTAACGGAGCTGAGAAGACCACGGCAATCCATATACTCACAACACTCCTCAAATCCACGTTCGGGAGGGTCCGTGTGGCCGGACATGACGTGCTCAAGGAACTCGGCAAGGTGAGGAAGAAGATCGGGATAGTGTTTCAGACCCCAGCCTAGACGACCAACTAACAGGCTACGACAACATGTACATTCACGGAGGCTCTACGGTCTGAGCGGGGAGTCCCTGACTAGGAGGATCACCGAATTACTTGACTTCGTTGATTTAAGAGAATTCACGCATAAGCAGGTTAGGAACTTCTCAGGCAGTATGAGGAGGCTGGAGATCCTCTTCCTCGACGAGCTGACATTAGGCCTTGGCCTGCAGGCCAAGGCCAAGATCTGGGACTACATAGTGAGCAGTAAGAAGGGAAAACATAACGATAATAATGACGACCACTACATGGACGAGGCTGAGGAGTTGTGTGACAGGATCTCGATAATAGATAAGGGGAGGATAATCGCTGAGGGGATTGCCGAGGAATTTAAGTCAATTCTGGGTCAGCACGTGGTTTTGGAGCCGCGGCAAGGTTCGAACCCGTGACTCCTGGGCTTACAAGGCCGGGGTGCTCCACCAGGCTGAGCTATGATAGCTTCATGTTTTATGTTAAAACGAAAAGCTTATAAGCTCTGCTATCGTAAGCTTTTATAGCGACTCAGAGTGTCGGAAAATAAGGTTTTCGGTGGGTTAAATGGTTTCTGAAGAGATTAATCAGGAAACAAAGGAGAGTAAGTGCCCGCCTGACAAGATAGTTTTCGATGAGGTTAGGGGGCAGTATGTCTGCTCTGAAACGGGAGAGGTTATAGAGGAGAGGGTAGTTGATCAGGGACCGGAGTGGAGAGCTTTTACTTCTGACGAGGAGAGTAAGCGGTCTAGAGCAGGCTCTCCACTATCACCAATGATTCACGATGGTGGTCTAACCTCGGTCATAGATTGGAGGGATAAGGACGCAACCGGTAAGAAGTTGGAGATGAAGAAGAGACTTGAGGCTATGCGTTGGAGGAAGTGGCAGCTTAGGACTAGGATACAGAGCTCTATAGATAGAAACATAACTCAAGCTGCTGTTGAGTTAGAGAGAATAGCTGACCAGCTAGGTCTTCCGAAATCCATAAAGGAGGAGGCCGTCGCTATATATAGGAGAGCCATAGAGAGAGGTGTCGTACGAGGTAGATCTGTGGAGGCTGTGGCCGCAGCATCTCTCTATATCGCCTGCAGGATCCATAAAATACCTAGACTCCTCGACGAGATTGCTAGTGTAACTAAGGCAGATAAACGCGAGATATCTAGATGCTATAGAATGTTAGTGAAAGACCTGGAAATAAGGGTCCCACCAACAGACTCAGCCGACTACGTACCCAGAATAGTCTCAGCGTTAGGACTGAGCGGTAGGGTCGCAAAGAAGGCTATAGAGCTCCTAGAGGAGGCTAAGAAGCTCGGTATTACAGCAGGTAAAGATCCAACAGGGGTAGCAGCTGCTGCTGTCTACGCAGCAGCCCAGATGCTAGGAATAAAACGAACTCAGAAGGACATAGCAGCCGTTGTAGGTGTAACTGAGGTAACCGTCAGAAACAGATATAGAGAACTTGTACGCAGTCTCAAGCTCGAGCTCCCGGAGGAATAGGAAGTAAAACCTAGGTTATTTTTACTTCTTTTACCTATTGGGAGCCTACTCCTCAGATTCTATCGTTATTATGTTCTCTGGCGGTATCCCCAGCTCCTCCACGAGTACCTGCTTAACCCTGACTTTCTGATTTCCTTGTAGCTCTATATGATTGTTCTTAACTGTACCACCGACAGCGAGCCTGGACTTGAGTCTGGAGGCTACTTCCTTCAAGTTGTAGATGCTTCCATCAAGACCTTCTATTACTGTTACCTCCTTCCCGAACTTCCTCTTCTCTACTCTTATTTTAACGATTTGTTGTCCAGAACTTATTTGGAGACATAGTTCCTCAGGTAAACCCCCGCATATTGATTCCAAGCTTAACTTTCCCTTACCCTCCATTCCGCACCCTACTTCACATAAAAATCGTAGTTGTGCTTATAAAGCTTTAGCACCCTATCAGGACAGCTTAACTCCTAGTTTCTCAAGTACCGGAATTGTGTAGCTAAGGCCTAATCTTTCTAGTGTAGATCTCCTCGGTACGCCGTCCTCGTCCCAACCACGTAACTCGTAGTACCACCTCAACATCCTCATATACCCGTCAGCATCGAGTTTACTTCCTTTTAGAGGTCCTTTAGATAGAGGCTGTGTGAACCATTTCGCTGGTGGTAGATCCTGCTGGTAGGACCACTTCAGACCTGCTGCTGCGTATTCACGCACCCAGAATGCCCTGATTAAGGTGTAGATCCTGTTAGCAGTCTCATATATCTTATCCCAGTTGTACGTGTACCCTGTAGCAGCAGTTAGAAGCTTGGGGTAGTACTCTAGGTCGAGGCTTACCTCCACCCACGGAAGCCTACATGTTGTTAGGGACTCGAACATACCTCCCCTTATGTTCTGTAGCCAGATCACTCTCTCAACCTTCTCCTTCGTGTAGTCAAACCTACCTACTCTGACCTCGAGAGCTATCATCCAAGCATCCTTGTGATGAGCTCCGATCGGTGAGGTAGCATAAGCCAGCGCCATTCCAGGTGCTGCGTGGCAGTCATAGGCAGATACCTCGAGACCTTTAACGTGAACCGCATACTTCAAGGCATCCCCACCGAGCTTGCGGGAGACTGCAGCAACACCCTCCGCTAGGAGGTCTCCTATACCCTCCCTATAAGCTATCTGCCTAGTAAGCTCCTTGACTTTAGAGTAGTCTCCCCACTCGATCTTCTCACTGAGAATCCCCTTCTCACTTAACTCCATGGCGTAGCCTATCACGTTTCCTAAGCTTATCGTATCTATGCCGTAGATGTCTGCTAGGTAGTTTATGTGTGCCACCTTGTTGAGGGGTGCTAGACCTATGTTTGACCCAAGCATAGCTACGTTTTCGTAGTCTAGCTCCGCTTCACCGGAGTCCGTTGACGTAACGTATTTGACTACGTTACCGCAGGGCATGTTACAGTTAGGACAAGCCTTCACTCTGACCTTCATTGACTCCATGATGTACCCGTCTATACCCTCCCAATCCTCGAAGACACCTTCACTGAAGTTGTATGTTGGTAAACAGGAGTTCTTCTGCGACCACTCGATTGTTGCCATAGTTCCCTGCCTACACCAGAACTCATAGCCGGGGGACTCCTTGACCTTCCTATACGCTTCAGCACCTAACCTTAGTAGCTCACTTCTATCAGCTGGCTCAGGCTCGGAGCATCCGTGGATAGCTATAGCTTTAAGGTTCTTAGATCCCATAACAGCTCCGATACCGGGTCTTCCAGCAGACCTACCGAACTCACTTATCACCGTAGCATACTTAACTAGCTTCTCACCAGCAGGACCTATACTCAATACAGCCACATCCTTACCGAGCTCCTTCTTCAGCTTCTCCTCAGTATCTACGGTCGTCAAGCCCCAATAGTCTCGTCCATCCTTGAATATTACGTTCCCACAATCTAAGTGGAGAACTGTAGGTGTTGTAGCCTTACCTTTAATAACTACAGCGTCCACCCCCATCTTTCTTAACTCTACAGCAGCCCTAGTACCGATATTTCCATCACCATACCCACCAGTTATAGGGGATTTGGAGGCTAGGACCATCTTACCTGATGACGGTAGTGGGAAGCCAGTTAGAGGGCCTACAGCAAGAATTAGGTGATTTTCTGGTGATAGAGGGTTAACACCGACCGGGTTTAAATCCCATAGTAATCTAGCTGCTAAACCTCTACCTCCAATATAATCCACTAAAACGTCTCCAGGGATATCCACATACTTGAAGGATTTGCTAGACAAGTCTATGTACAGATATTTCCCAAACCAACCTTTCAAAGTACCACCGTAATTGCTTCATTAGTGGGAAATAAATACTTTACTTAATAACGCTTTAGATAACTTACTTAGTCTGCCGACATTATTCTACATGCTGTTATTAGCTAGTACGGCACGCCTCTACCCGGATGCTGTGTAAGTCCGTTTAATATGGATGCACAAAACTTACTTCTCCCATCCCACATAAATCAATGACGATGGTGATAAAGTAGCTGGGAATATGTTTACGTTCTTCTATGGGTTCTATCTATTTCTTTAAGTTTCTCTATGTTATTTAACTCGGATGGGTCTGGAGCTTCAACAGAAATCCATGCGTCGATTATCTCCCTCGCTAATATGTCAGTTACAAGTCTCCCACTCATAGCTAAGACGTTAGCATCGTTCCATAGCCTAGCACCTCGAGCTGTTTGGGGATCGTTACATAGTGCTGCCCTTACCCCATAAATTTTATTGGCGGTTATTGAGACTCCAGTACCTGTATAACATATTACGACTCCCCATGAAGCCTCACCTCTAGCTACGGTTACAGCCACTTCATAAGCCACGGTAGGCCAGGGCTCGGGTTTTCCGGTCTTTAGAGATCCTACAACTTCGACGTGATAACCTTTCTCCTTGAGGTACTCAACTACTGCTTTAGCGCACTGGTAAAGATCGTCCGCACCTACAATTACCTTCCTCACCGATTGCTACACCAACAACACTCTTCACGGAAACTAATAACTATGCGATATAATGCGGTTTATAAGAGCTCTTTCAACTCCTTCTGGGGGATAATGCGCAGTCCTTGCGGAATCATCGGCTTTCTAACAGACTTCGGGAATGTTGATCCGTATGTCGCAGCTATGAAGGGTGTTGCTCTAAGTATTTGTAGAGATTTATCGCTGGTAGATATATCCCATGAGATAGCTCCATATGACATCGTTCAAGGAGCTTTCACACTTCTATCTGTCTACAAATACTTCCCCGAAGGAACGGTTTTCGTGTCGGTGGTCGACCCAGGTGTTGGGAGCTCTAGAAGACCCATAGCTATAGCTACTAGGAACTACTACTTTGTAGGGCCCGATAATGGGTTACTAACACCAGCTGCTCATGATGACGGGATAGAACGCGTAATCGTATTGAACCGCGAGGAGTTCTTTAGGAAGCCTATCTCCTCTTCGTTTCATGGGAGAGACATATTTACACCGATAGCTGCGAGAATAGCCTGTGGAACCGACCTCAACGTTTTAGGGGATCCGCTAGACCCGAAAGACCTGGTTAAGCCGGTAATCCGTTTTGGGATGGAGGTTCTCGGTGGTTGTGTTAAGGTGTGGGTAGTGCATATCGATAGATTCGGTAACGTAGTTCTTTCGGATAGATTTAACAACATTACCGAAGTTCTCAGGGTTGGTATAGGTAGCAAGCTGAAGGTGAGAACGAGGAAGAAGGATGTTGTGGCGTTAGTAGAGAGAGTATTTTCAGTTACTCCTCCCGGAACTCTAGTATTCTATGAAAACAGCTTCGGATATGGTGAGTTAGCAGTTAATATGGGCTCTGCTTCGAAGATTTTGGAGGTATCCCGAGGAGAGGAGTTAGTTCTATGTGAATATTAGGACATTCAAACATGGTATCTCTGTTAAAGTTCTATAGAGAGCTCCGTAATTATTGAAGTTTAGCTGTTGTTAGTGGTAGATCTCACCTACAGTGCCTTAATGTGTTAAATTCGGAGGTCTATAATCACAGAGCTAACTGCTAGAGAACTTCAGATTAAAAGGATAAAACCACCTGATTCTATTATAGTTACTGGAAGTGTGTTCATGGAGAAGAAGGTCATTGATCTGGAGTTGATCGATGAATATGTGTATATGGGTGAGAAGAGGTACAGGTTTAAGATCAAGAATACTAACATAGTCATAAATGTTAGGGCCGAAAACCCTGAGGAAGGTGCTAATAAGGCTATAGAACTACTTAAGAAGATAGGTTACGTAGATAGTCTTAGCGGGTCTTACCCATCCTAGTGAGGAGTCAGCAAGTTGCAACATAGATTAGCCCGCACATGTAAGCAGTTAGATGATTGTGGTATCGCTATTCTATCAGTGTTAGATAGGTATTTAGGTAGGTTTGAATACGTCCCTGAGGAGCTTCTCTTCAAGAAGTCACATTTAAATGAGAAGGTTTTTGCTAGGGAGTTAGAGAAACTGAGGAAGCTGAAGCTCGTGGAGAAGCACCCATCGATGACGACATACCGCTTGACGTACTTGGGGCTCGATTGCCTAGCTATCATAGACTTAGTGAAGAAGGGTGTAGTAACTCACATAGGTCCGCTAGTTGGTACCGGTAAGGAAAGTGTCCTGTACCTAGCTAAGGTAGCTGGAGATACTACAGCTGTCATAAAGCTCTACAAGATAGGTAGAGTGAGCTTTAAGAAGGTGGTGAGGTATAGAGGGTACGTGATCGATCAACCTTCATGGCTTGAAGCCTCCAAGATAGCTGCTGAGAGGGAGTATAAAGTGCTTACCTCCCTAATGAAGTACACCGACCTAGTACCAAAAGTCTGGGGATGGAATAGGCATGCAGTGGTAATGGAGTATATCGAGGGTGTGGATCTATATAGGTATAGAAATGCTAGAGACCCTCAAGGCATGTTAAACTACATACTAATGACCTTAAGAGATGCCTACATTCATGTAGGGATAGTTCACTCAGACCTGAGTGAGTACAACATAATTGTATCAGTAAGAAACTCTATTGAAGTTCCGTACATAATAGACTGGCCCCAATATGTCAGTAAGGAGGATCCTCTAGCAGATGAATATTTAAGGAGGGATCTATCTACCATAGCAAGGTTTTTTAAGCGTAGATACGGTGTCACCCTGGAGTTGGAGAAAGCTGTCAGCTACGTTAAGGGGCTAGCTAATGGAATCTAGCGGTGATGTTTACTTTGGTGTAGATGTGGCAAGACCCGGGGGTAAGCTAAGCGACTTCGCTTTCTCGATAGCGGTAATTAAGGGAGAAAAAATAGTGAAGGTAGATGAGGTATCTGCTAGTAGATTAATCAGAATGTTGTGGGAGTTGAAGCCAAGTGTTCTAGCTGTAGATAACATACTGGAGCTTGGAGGTTCTATACGTAATTTACTGAAGTTCCTCAGCTTACTCCCACCGGGAATTAGGATAGTGCAGGTGAACTTAGATGAGAAGGGGTTGAAAGATCTTCGCGTAGTAGCTAAGGAAGCTGGGGTCGAGATTCCTCACGGAAAGCTAGATTCTAAGCTATCAGCACTTATCATCGCTACACTAGCTAGTAAGGGTCTTGGGAGGGAAGTTGAAGTCTTTAGTAAGAAGGTTAAGGTCTATGTATACGGCGGCAGATCCGGTAGGTCTGGCGGTAGTAGTGCTAATAGGTTTAGGAGAGGCATTAGGGCAGTAGTAGCACAGACCGTCAGGAAAATAGAGGAGGCGTTGAGGTCGGAGTCTATAGAGTATGACGTCACACTGAGAAGAAGTAAGGGAGGGGTAGAGTCAGCTGTATTCACGGTATACTGTGATAGGGAGAAATTGTATGGATTAGTTAAAAAAGTGAGAGGCCATGACGTCGTAGTTAAAATAAGACCTGTAATAAGCATAGTTCCCCTGAAGCAGCTCATCCCACCCCAAGAATACGGTACCAAGTACCTAATAGTTGGTCTGGATCCAGGTATTGAAGTAGGTATAGCTGTGTTAGATCTCGATGGACGTGTACTACTGGTAAAGTCCGGTAGAGGATTAGATAGGGACGACGTTATCTCTCTTCTTAGAGGTCTCGGTAGAGTAATCCTAGTAGCTACAGATAAACACAATCTATCAGAGTTTGTTAAGAAGGTTGCTGCTGCCTTAGGTGCTAAGATATTTACTCCGGATAGGGATCTTAGGGTACATGAGAAGGAGTCGATTGTAGCTACTTACGCTACCTCCAACAACTTGGAGATTAAGGACACGCACGTTAGGGATGCTTTAGCTGCTGCCTTGATTGCTTATAGATCTATAGAGAGTAAGATTAGGGAACTGGAAGATAAGTTAGTTGAGATGGGGTTAGATAAGAAATCTATAGATATGGATAAATATAAGATCAAACTTATTGAGGGGCAAACCATAGCTTCTATACTTGAGGAAGTGATATCTGAGACCTTAAGCACAGCTGAATCTGAAGGAAGGGTATCTGAGATAGTTCGCGAGGCTAGAGTTCTTCTCGAGACTAATGAGAACATGAAGAAGAAGATAAGGGAGCTGGAGGAACTTGTTGAGGTTCTAGAGTCCGAGAAACGCCATCTCCTCTCCAGGATTAAGACCCTGGAGGAGGACCTCAATAGGTTGAGATACCTAGTAGAGACAGAGCTAGCAAATATATCGAGAAGCGTAATGAAGGACCGTAAAGTATATGAGCTAACCCAAAGACTCATCAACACCGTGAAGAGCTTGGATGATGTGAGACGTGAGTACGACACCATCAAGGAACACTACAATAAGATTGTTGGACTCTTAGTAGGTGTAGCTAGGGGAGAGCTCATCGTACTGCGTAGGGTACCATCTATAGAACGCCTAACGGATTTACTAGATGAGATAGAGCAGGACAGTGCAGTGTTCGTAGACAATCTACCTATAGATCATGCTAGTAAGATCGTTGAGATATTAGAGAAACATAGACTGGGACTGGTAGTACCGGGTTCTTTCCCCGAGGATCAACTAGAAAAGCTAGTTAATGACATGGCTATACCGGTAGTTAAAGGTGAGGATCTCGGTATGTTAGACAATGTAGCGATAGTGAGCCGTGAAGTAGTAGATAGAGTGAAGGAAACAATTAAAAAAGTTGAGGAGATAAGGAGGGCAAGAGAGCTTTATCGGAAAGGGTTAACATTGGAAGAGATAGAGGCTATAATTAGGGAATACAGAAGACTGAGAGAGAATAGCAGCCCAGAAACTTTAGGTCTAAGTTAGGGAATGTACCGACCTTACCTCTAATCTCACTATCACAACATAACCTGCTATTTAAAACAGCTGGTAACATGTACGGCATTCACGTACTTCAATCCCCCAGTTATTTAAGCTGAAATTAGATGTGTACCGATTAGATTAGCTATATTATGTTTATTTTCTATAATTATCATGGATGATGAGGAAGAGCCGTATTGAGGAGGTGATGAGGTTATCCTTGCCTGACCCAAAACGCTGTAAGCTACCTGTTCTGGGGAATTTCCCTGCTATTGAAGGTGATCTAATTAAGCACCATGATGGGAGCTTGTGGGTTGTGAAGGGCTGTATTCACAGCTCTGAGGGGTTAGTAGCTGTTCCCAGGGTATTTGAAGGTAAGAAAGTAAAGAGATACTTTGAGGCGATGAGTATTATTGAGAGGTATTATCCACACTACATCACGTATATTGAGGAGCTTGGTAGGGACGTCCCGGTAGTCCCCTGGGAAGACGTCCTGAATATCCTTAGCTGGCTTCACGATGGACGTTACAGTAGGGTTGAAGAAGTTAATGAGATTCTTCGCTTGTTCGATGACGTTGGGTTAGAATGTGGTGTAGCAGGCTCTTACCTGGGAGGATACTTCGGGGTTGAGTCCGATATAGATGTGCATTGTTTAGATAGCCCGGGAGCCTACGAGAAGGTGCAGCTACTCTACGCAAACGGTGCTTTAGATCATTTAAACCGCTTTGATGCCTACTATGAAGTTAGTGAGGTCTCGGAAATTCTTGGGACAGATACTCATGCTGAGCTTCTAACTCGGAAGTATCTACAGGGTAAGTTCCGGGGTAAGAAAGTAACTATAAGAATCCTGAACTGTAACAGGATAACGGGATTTGTAGGCCCATACAGTAATGTACGGTGGGGTGAGTTCGTAGTTAGGGTTACTGAAAGTGACTATAGAACTCCAGCTATAATGAAAGCACACGTAGTAATATCCTCACTGTCTGTCGATGATGAGATCTACCTAATTAGTCATAGAGCAAGATTTACTGAGTTCCCGGTTGACGCTATCCTCAAAATTCTTGGTCCGCTGAGAATGAATTCTCTTGGTAGAACCGTGATTAACCTGGATGAAGCTACAGTAGACTGGGTCAGCCTCGATATCTAGAACCCTACCACCCTGGCTCTACTCCTGTAGGGGTATTCCACCTAGACCATCTAAAGCTCAGGTCTACCCTAAGATTATAGGAGCAGCCCTACCTAGGTTTCCACTTATGAGCATAAGCGTAAACCAGTTGGGTGAGTACTTCCTTAGCTGGCTTTATGCTTACGAACTAAGCGTAAACCCGATGTAGTAAAGGACTTGTCAATTCTTGATAGATAGGCCTGACAACCTTTGACAGCTTGACTGGGAAGAGGATTGCAGAAGGGATTACTTCCTTGAAAGCTGGGAATCAATGTCCGAAAGAGTGTAAAACGCTATCTACTATAGAAAATTACTTAACATATTGTAAGGTTATTAGAGCTACTATGAATAATGTTATGGGGTGTTAGTGAGGTGAAGGTGAGAGTACCTAAAGTATGTATGATAATAAGATGGCCGTGGATTCTTGCTTTATTAATGCTTGCTCTTATTGTTGGAAGAATTGAAAGAGCTATTTGGGGTTCATTAAAACCATCGGAACCAGGTACACCTCTATGGTACCTCACCTTATTAGGGCTTCCTATTGGTGGAGCTATAGGGGGTTACTGCGCCTACATGGCAGCCAAGCAAGTCAAAGAACCAATTAAATCACGTAGATCAACTCCTTGCTGTGCCGAAAAGAGAAGTTAACCTACTGCTATTCGAAGTAGTTTTTAAGCCTTCAAATCTGTAACTAGACTTCAAAACACAGATGCCTTACATACAGAGCTAACGACACCTAGAGTTATTCTGAGGGTATAGATGAATCTGAACTATCCTTAGAGCTAGACTTACTTGATAATTTCATTCATAACACCTTACCCTAAAATCTCCTAGCTTGAACTCACTTTAGTGGCTCTAAGGAAAGTGTATGCTAAGGCTGCTAACGGGAGTAGTCCTAGAGTTGACGCTATGTAGAGGCCTTTGAATAGTGAGATGCTTCCTAAGATGGCTGAGAGGATCGCTACTAAGTACTCTTCAAGGTACTCTCTATAGTTTTCTCGATCTTCGAAACCTTTAGGAGTTACTGGAGCCTTTAATTTTTTGCCGAGAGCACCTAAGAATACTCCCTTAGCAACTACTGGGGCTACTACGAGGCCTATAGCTGACGTCGTTCCCAATGTCTTGAGGATCCTGATGATTGAGCCGTATTCCCGTTTGAGAGCCTTTAGTATGCTCACTACGTAGAGAGTTGGCACTATCCCGACAATAAACATCGAGGTGAGGCTGACATCTGTGGAGAACGTTATTGCTAGTACTGGAATGATTGTGGAGGCTATTAACGTGGACATCGCGGGCAGGTACTGAAGTGTGTAGAGCCTTGCCTCCAGAGACTTAAGGAACCCGGCTTTCTTATTCAGGTACTTGAAGCTGTACTTAAGGCTCTCTAAAGCTCCGTAAGCCCACTTAAGTTGCTGTATCCTGAAAGCTCTATAAGATGATGGAACGAGTACCCGCACTATAGCCTTACTCGAGTAGCTAACACTGTAGCCAGCACCGTGGAGCTTCATCCCTATTATCACATCATCCTGAAGAGTCCCGTACTCCCAGCCCCCGATGGCTTTGAGGACACCCGTCTTGAAGAGTGTGCCGGAGCCGAGAGGAAATAGTAGGAGACCTAGGGACTGCCTACCCCTGTAAAGAGCTGTAGCTACGAGATCTGTAGAGAGCGCTAAAGCTTTCGCTATTCTAGTGCTCGTAGTCCAGTATCCCACCCAGTGACCTACACATACATCGTTACATAGGGAACAACTCAATAGCTCCTCGAAGAACTCTCTACTAGGTCGAGCATCGACATCGAGAACCAGCATCAAATCCTCCTTAACGACGTTATAGAGAGCGTAATTCAGTGCTGCTACACGCCCTCCTGAACCACCTCTTCTTACGACTGTCACCGGCAACCTCAGCTCTAAACCTCTAAGTGATTTTCTAAGTTCATCTACGTACGTCTCGTCATCGTCAGATATTATGTAGAGGAAGATATCCCGGTATAGGTCTCTCAATACTTTATCTAAGTAGGTTACACCACTACAAACAAGCTCTATAGGCTCATTCTTTATTGGTATAACTATACCTACACTCATTGTTTTAGGAGGGGAACATGTATTTCGATCTCTCTCCTCATTTCTTCTGCTATAAGAACTTGATAGAATGTAAATGGAGTGTAAGGTTAGGGTAAGTATTAAGGGGGAGAACGCTACTATTAACGCCGCATCGACGAGGTTCAAGGGCTATCCCTACTCCACAGCAATTACTACTAAGTCATTGACGTTTGTACCAGTAGGGCCGGTTACTATGGCCCTCCCTAAGAATTTAAGTAATGTGTATGTATCGTTGTCGAGTAGGTACCTGTGTGGGTCCATACCTAACTTTACAGCCTCATCCACCAGGTAGCCATCACATATCCCTCCTGCTGCTGGGCTGTTACCGTCTACTCCATCCGTACCTATAGATGCTAGCACAACATTACCTAGACCTCGAACAGATAGTGAAAACCCTACACAGAGCTCCTGATTCCTACCTCCGACACCGTTACCTTGGACTGTGACCGTAGTTTCCCCACCTAGAAGTATCATTATCTTCTCCCCGGGATTCTTATATTTAGTAAGGTGTTTGGCTACACCCCCTAGGAACTTACCCACCTCCCTAGCTTCCCCGACCATCATAGATGTGAGTATCGTTACTCTATATCCGAGCTCAGCTGCTCTGATCTTCATTCTCTCAAGAGATATCGAGTTACTTGCTACAATAAAGTTCTTGACCTTAGTGAGGAGTCTATCACCCGGTTTCAGCGTCTCCGGTATTTCCCCACGAACACCTGCGAGTATTAAGTCCTTAACTCTGTCCGGTAGTTGATCCCACACCCTCCTTCTTTGGAGGACTTCGTAAGCATCCTTGAAGGTCGTAGTATCAGCTTCTGTAGGTCCTGAAGCGATGAACTCCGGGGGATCACCTACAACGTCGGACACTATTAGAGAGAACACAGCACCTGCCTTCTCGAGGAACCTTATGAATCTCCCTCCCTTAACATGGCTGATGTGCTTGCGGACAGTGTTGAGCTCGATTATGTCGGCTCCAGCTCGCATGAGGTTACGTGTCGTTATAGCTACATCTTCTAAGGTTAGGGGTGGGTAGGGTATCTCGAAGAGGGCTGATCCTCCACCGGAGATTAGGACGATTACTGTGTCACCCTCCTTTACGTTCTCCTGTACGTATGAGACCAGAGCCTGGCTTGCCTTGAGGGTTTTTTCTTTGGGTATTGGATGATCTCCTTCAACTAGTAATATCTTCCTAGGTTTCTCGTGGACATCGAGTGTGGGAACTATAACTACACCACCTACAATGACATCCCCTAAGGAGTCTTCGCAGCCCAGGGCCATACCCGCTCCAGCTTTCCCAAAGCCTACGACATGGACCCTACCATTAAAACGGAAGCACTCATCTCGGAAACACAGAGTATCCCCTCTCAGTGAAATAAAGTTCTTGACAGCCGTTCTCGGATTTGCTGCGGCAAGCCCTACTTCAAGAACCTCAAGAACATCTAAATGTAGCTTAGTCCTAGCTAGCATATCCCGATTCTTTATCAAGCCCTCCCTTAAGTGGACAGACATCCTAAGTTCCATAACCACAAGAGTAGCTTAGACTAAAAACGTTAACAAGTATAATCCACAACTCGTTGTACTGAACTCCCTCAGCTCCGGGAAACCAGAATTGTGAGTAGGGCTGTTCTGTTTTTGATTAGTGGTCGTTGTGTTTATGGTTTTTAGGGTTGCTGTGCTCTGGGGTTATATGTTAGACTTATTAACTTCATTCCTGTAGGTAGCTTGGACACCCTGCTGAGTGATGGGAGCAATGCTCCGAGCTCTGCGGGGTTAGACGTAGATGGGAGCCCCATGCCGTTGGGCTCGACAGCCGCCCATGACCCACAGGGGTAGGGAAAACCCTGTGGACGAGGTGGAAGTCCCTAGACACAATAAACAAACATAAACCCACATCAACGAGCATCTAGGGACAAACGGTAGCTATGCTATACTCACTAGTAGAACGGTCTTAGTTCGTCAGCACTACCGAAGAGAGCGGTCACACGCGTCCTAAGCCTATCTAAATAATCTATATGTTTCCTGTGCAGGTATACACGGAAGAAATTCACTTCGTGTGGCATAATACCGGCTACGGTCTCCCTTATAGGGGTTTTAGTTATGGATCCATCCGGTTTAAGTATACTTATCTCGGCTTCTTCAAACATGGGGTTTGTTGGTAGTCTCGGGCTATCAACAAATACGGCTTCATCATCGAGAGCCCCGGCTAACTTACTGAATTCTTCCTTTATTATCCCTTCTATTAAGCTCCTTCCTATTTTTATTAGAGTAGACGAGACCTTTTCTAGGGGTTGTATTATTTCATAAACAAGTTTGTAGGGGATTATACGGTTAAGTACGTACCTAGCCTCTTCAAGTTTTCTTATATCTGGATTAGCTAAAACATAGCTATCGTCCAGCTCTGTATATAGTTCTGGTTGCTCTAGAGCCTCCGGAATCCTTAGCACTTGCTCAGTTTTCTGAAGAATTGTGCCTAGGACCTTATCGAAAGCTCTTGAAGTTTTGTGGTAGTAGACTGTCTTAAACATATATAGTCTAGCTAGAAGTAAATGGTCTAGTACGTCCCTAGCCTTGTACTCTAGTACCAACGAGTCCCCAACTATCTTAGAGTGGTAAGCGAGTCTTGTCCAGTCAAGCCCGAGCCCGTAGTTAGCACCAGTGAAGTAAGAGTCTCTGAGTAGGTAGTCTATTATGTCAGCACTGTAGGGGCCCTTAATAACGTAGTAGAGCGGGACTTCACTGACGTTACCTACCTTAGAGCGGAACGGCCAAGTCTCTAAGACAGGTGACTCTATTGCTTTAGAGACATGCTCTACACTCACATTAAATTCCTTCTCAATACATTTCTCGAAGCACCTAACTATCTCCGGGTGTTCCCTAACGATTTTACCACCCATAACTTCGTGGTTTAATCCGCGGGGAATCAGAACGTGGTCTTCAAATGTATGTGAGAAAGGACCATGACCTATGTCGTGTAGAAGACCTATAAGCCTCGCTACTACAAGCAACCTACTCCTTTCTGAGCTCTCCACCTCGTCTTCATCTGAGTACAGGTTCTCCGCGAATACCCCGGAAACATACATTACACCGAGAGAGTGAGAGAACCGTGTGTGATTCGCTGAAGGGTAGACATATTGAGAGGTAGGAAGCTGGGATATCCTTCTCAATCTCTGGAAGGGGGCAGTATCTATCAGACATTTCTCATGTTCGTACAGTCTTATGTAGCCATGAATAGGATCCTTTATTATCGTCGTGTACTTCAAGGCTCCCATGATATACTTACTTAGAGACTTAAAAGAGCTGGCACAGTTAACACAGCCAAGATGTTTGTAAGGATTATGACGGCTACAATAACTCGAGCTGCTACCTTACCTAAATCATCGATCATCTCAGTCAGTCTCCATATGTTATTACCAGCTAACTCAACATCGTGGAATATATGCTCTAGAGTCACGTACGAAGCCCTAGACTCATTCTCAGAGGCTTTCTTGACGGCCTCAGCTACAGCATCGTAAAGGTATGGACAGTCCGCGACTACAAAGTAGGGTTTTGTTTTAAATGATGCTGCGCAGCTATGGTCGTCTGGGGTAACTAGCACAGGCTCTTTATAACCTAGGTCCCTCAACTGTGACACTATCTTCTCCCTAGTGAGAGGGTCTACGTTATTCCCATACAGATAAACTAACACGTATCTATCCTTCCCGAACCTAAGTGTCAGGACCTTAACTTTATTGTAACAAAGCTCTGGACATCTCACTCCCTCGACCTCACCATAACCCACATAAAGCTCTTCCACACTACACTCCTCACTATTCCTCAGAGATTCTATGATGTGTGAAAACTCGTTCACGTCCTCGTATGGAGGCCCCTTCAAAGCGTGTGTATCCGCGATAGCTACCAGGTTTAGCTGAGGCTTCCCGTCAAGAACCTCCTTGGCTTTTTCCCAAACACTGTAGGGTAAATCATCGTTCCCTTTAACAATATTAGTTAAGAAGGAAACCATCATCGTTGGACCTCTCAGAGTAAATATCTCCCACTCACCCTTCCTCAAGACTAGAGGTCTGCACATCCTATGCTCAGCTATCTGCGTGTAGTAGCTAGCTATTGAGGACGCCACTGACCTAGCTATCTCAAGACTCCTCGAAGATGTAGCTATGTTTCTTTCATGGGAACACGGTGTGTGAAAGACAAAGACCCTCATACTAGGTTCTAGACTATCCTCCAACAGATATGGAAACCTTGCTGAACCTAAACTTCTAAAGGGACCGAAATGGAAGCTGGGAAACACCAATGCTATCGGTTCCCCTTCCTCCCTCTTAAGGATTACGGTCTTAACCTCAACTTTATCTGCTGTTCCTAGATCAAGCATGAGGTTCTCTAGAAGATCTTGCTCTCCTATGAGCCAGGCTCTCATAAATGCCCGTAAGGAACTTAATGGTGAGATCCCCCTCTTCTTACCGAGATGTTCGATAGTAGCGAGAGCTACTAACCCTACACTAAGCGATATGAAACTAGCAGAAAGTATAGCGGTAATTAGGGCACCCACATCACGACCAGATATGACGATCCCGCAAATTGGAGCTATAATGGATATACCTAAAGATATCAATACGGCCGTTAACACCTTATAGAAAGCTGAGAAAACAAGCAATGATAAGCCCGAGGCAGCGGCAAGCCCTAGACCATTAATATTACTTAACCGGCTTAGCACTACTTCAGCTGGTAATGTCAGTAGGAGTATTGCTGTTGTGAAGTTAGTTATACGCCTCAAATTGAGGATCCGCGTAAGCCTAAGTGGTGAAAGGAGAGCTATTAGTACTAGGGACTCAGTTAAGTACAGTGACAGGTTCTTAATGTATTCTAACACATTACTGGCTGGCACAGTAACTAGGAGAGAGTAAATCACGAGAACTATAGCTAGGAGAGCTATAGCTATTAACTGCTTACCGGGGGAGAACGTAATTAGCCTGTAGTACTTACTCACCACATTCTCCGCATCCAACAGCGACACCTTTCCGGCTTTTGCCACACCTCTCTATTTAGTATCTAGCTCTCAGATTTAAGTAGGTTTGCTGAGGTAGCTAAGATTTAAACTCTCAGAGAGTTAAGAACATCTTTATTTCCAGGACCTCAGATACTCTATCTGCTTTTCGGTAAGGGTATCTATCTCTATGTTCATGGATTCTAGCTTCATCCTAGCAATAGCTTCATCTATCTCGTACGGTAAGTTATGAACCTTAACCTCAATTCTACCTCTATTCTCTATTAGGTACTTAACCGCTAGAGCCTGATTAGAGAAGCTTAAATCCATTACTTCGCTCGGGTGGCCCTCGGCTGCTACGAGATTCACAAGCCGGCCTTCAGCTAAAAGGTATACTCTCTTCCCATTCGGAAGAAGATACTCAGTTACGTTGCTCCTAACGACTCTCTTTGATACCGCAATGCTCTCTATCTCGTCAACAGATATCTCGACATTAAAATGCCCCGCATTCGCTAATATAACTCCATCCTTCATAGTTAAAACATGTTCAGCTCTTATTACATCGATATTACCTGTAGCAGTAATGAATACATCCCCGATCTTCGCGGCTTTAGACATGGGCATAACATCGAATCCGTCCATTACCGCCTCGAGAGCTTTTACTGGATCTACCTCGGTGACCACAACTCTAGCACCAAGTCCTCTAGCCCGCATAGCGATGCCTCTACCTACCCAACCATACCCAGCTACTACAACCACCTTACCAGCTATTAAGATGTTAGTAGCCCTCATAATTCCGTCGAAAGTTGACTGTCCAGTCCCATACCTATTATCAAAGAGGTACTTAGTCCGAGAGTCATTAACTGCTATCACCGGGTACTTGAGTAAGCCTGATCTTTCAAGTGCTTTGAGCCTGATGACGCCAGTCGTGGTTTCCTCGGTGCCTCCAAAAATATTCCTGCCAGCCTCCTGGATTCTCTCGTGGATGAATACATGGAGATCTCCACCATCGTCAATCACTATGTTAGGGTCGGACCGAGCAACCTGTTCGATACACCAGAAGTATTCTTCGCTGGTTTCTCCACGCCAAGCAAACACCTTAACTCCTTCAGTAGCTAGGGCCGCAGCTACTTCATCCTGTGTTGATAGAGGATTTGAGGCAGCTAACCATACTTCAGCTCCTCCCGCGATTAACGTCCTAACTAAGACGGCTGTCTCCTTAGTTACATGTAGTACAGCACCGATCTTAACCCCCGCTAGAGGTTTACTTTTCTCGAACTCAGACCTAATCCGCATTAGTACCGGCATGTGCCGCTCAGCCCACTCTATCAGGTTAAGCCCTTGTGGTGCGAGTGACACATCCCTTACTCTATACATCTCACGGTACCCACAGTTGATAGATTACCCACATAAATGTATAATCCATGTTCCGGGAGCGATGAACACTTAGTGTCTCACGCGTTGAAGAAGTCTTTTAAGCTCTCTTGAGACCCAAATAGTGAGGGAAGCCCCATGGCACAGGTTGTAGGTCCTGTCAAAGGCCCAGTAACAGGGTTCTGCGTTAAGTGCAGAGCGAAGAAGGAGCTGAAGAACGCTGAGGAGGTAATACTGAAGAACGGTAGGAGAGCCATTAGAGGCACGTGCCCATCCTGCGGAACCACAGTATATGTCTTCATGGGAAGTAAGAAGAAGAGTTAACAACCTTAATCATATCTAGCTGAGGAGACTTAGAACAGTAAGCTATTTTTAATTCCTCCTATTAACCTTTTATTAACTTCGGTTCTTTAACCTCCAGCAAATATAAATACATCAAAACAGTTTCGCCAGTACGAAATAATAACATGAACATGGAATTCGACCTCTACATACTTTTCCGAGGAGCTGATACCCAGATTTACTTGACTTTACGCTCCCAGCTAATTGCGGTTTTCATGAATTCTTGCTCTAACTTATTTCTGACCCTAAATTATGGGGCTGTAACTCCACAAATCCTTAAAGTTAGTGATTAGCTAAAGACCTACCATATTCTCAATCCGCTGATCTTCACCGATTCTGTAACTACTAACCAGCACTCAAGTAAAGTCAAGTAACTAAGATAGGGTACCGAAGATCGATTAAGAAACTTAGGTAGAACATAGGCTTTATATGTTTTCAATGAAACTTGAATTAGTATGTGAGAACAGTATGTGTAGGCTCTTAGCTCTGGTAGGTAGGAACTTAGGTGGGTATCTCGATTATGTAGATTCGTTCAAAACGGCTAGTGAGTGTGATCCGTATTTAGCGGAGCTCTCAGGCTCTGAGACTTGTGGAAGCCATAGTGATGGGTGGGGTTATGCTGTTGTAGGTGTAGATAGAGACGGGAGACTGGTTTCCCAGCATTATAGAACTACCGTACCTGTTTTCCATGATCAGGAAGGCTTGAACTACTTGAAGAGCATGCTTAGTAGATATTCTCTGTTATCAGCTATAGTTCACTCACGCAAGTTAGCTGAGGGTTCTGCTAGGATAGTGAATACCCACCCGCTACACTTTAGCTGGAAGGGTTTCGAGATGTGGTTAGCTCATAACGGACTTATGGATTCCGAAGCTCTATCTAGAGATCTTAGTATGAGTAGAATTTCAGATATAACGGACACATACTACTTAGGGGAGTATGTATATAGGGCTTTATCATGTGTAAACAAGAAGGAGCTAGTTGAAGCCCTTAAAAATGCCGCTCGTTATACAAAGACAGCTATGAATACCCTGATCATACTTTATGATGATAACAAGATGATAACCTCTATAAGCTTCTACTTAACAAAGAATAGGATGAGTAATCCCTCTGCCTTCAAATACTATAAGATCCTTACAAGGAATTTTGGAGAATTTTACGCATTCTTCTCGTCTTCTTTGCTACATTATCTGAATAGTAAAGAGAGCATTGAGGAATTACCTCCTCAATCTGTAGCTATAGTTGAGATAAACCTCGAGACTACGCGTATAGAGGACTACAGCGTTCACACTTTGCTTTACTAGTTCTTGTCTGATGAGGAACTAAAGCAATCTATTCTTCGTTTTCGTACACTACGACACATTCACATATTAAGTATTGCTTCCTGCATTATTAGCGGGGATGCTAAGCGAGTAGTGCTATAGATTCGTATACCCGTACACATGTGGTTAAAGTATGCCGGGAGGAATGCTCTGAGCTCGGATTTTCTGGTGAAGCGTTTTATAGATGTCTTGAAGTATGCATTAAGGAGAAGCTATCTCCCTGAACTCAGGCACGGCTTCTTATCTAGCGTAATAGACCTAGAGCTTGATTAAGGAAATCTTGTACTTAAGTAGCATACTGTTTCTTATAGTAGAATATCTTCAGGAAAATATAGAGAGAGACCATGGTTATAACATATAGAGATACTGGAATCCATGGATTATCGATGAAATTGAGGCTGGTCCTACCATTCCTGTACTCTAGTTTGAAGACCCCGAAATACGTAAATCTAGATATCACGCTATATGAGAGTATGCAACGTGAGCTAGGTGATCCTTTACAAACTTCCTCATCACACCTGAGATAGAGTTCCTCCTTAGGTCTGTCCTCCCCAGCAGTGTATTCAAGTTTGAGCTCATCTATTACCACTCCAGAAGGCTTAGCGTAGACCGTTACATTACATAACTGTGTTGTGAAGATGAAATACAGTTCGAAGGGGTAGTGGGAAATTATATAATCTTCAGATCTTCCGATGTGTGTCATATTAAGTGGAGGTCCGGGATATGTTAGGTTACTTACTACGCTGGGAACAACTATTTGAGTCCGCACATTTTCTTGGTTAACCTCAAATAACCTGCTTTCGTTTAAGTAAATCGTATGTCCTTCCTTACCCTCGGGAATCTGAAACGTCGTAGATTTTCCATCAACATAAACCTTGACTATATTATTATCAGCCCCTGAAGGAGCTATGTACTTAACTCGAAAAAGTGTCACGTTTACTGTTCTCGCACCAGACAAAGAATAACTTAGGAAATCTCCTGATACAGGTATTGATACATTAAAAGTCATGAATGTATAGACTATAGCTATTAGGATCCCTAGCAACAACATTAATTTTTTCATACTTCTCTTTCTTTTCTTAACCTTTCTGTATCTTCTATATTTACCCAAAGTCCTTAGTCCCTACAAACATTAGTTCACAGCAATATTTGTTTTTATGTCTCTTAAGTGCTTCAAGTTCCTATACCGATCTTCCCTGACCTGGAGAGCGAGCTCCTGGTAACTAAATCTTCGTGAAGTTCGGTAAGTTAAGTGCGGTAGGACGTATATCTTATTGCTTTCTCTCTAATAACCTCTTAGCTACTTCCTCATACAGCTTCAGCAACAACTTTCTCCTATCTTCCATAAGTATTATATCGCTGTAACCATGAGTAACAATGTTATGTGCGAATGGAGATGGAGGACCGTCGACCCTCACTATGTGTAACTTAATGTCACCAGTCTCTATTAACTTCAGGATATTCTCTGCATTTGATACGTCCATCACATCTTCCATTACCTCTCGGTAAGCCTCCTCTAGTATCGGGAAGTTAGGTATGGCCTCAGCTACCTTCATCAATATCTCAGAGTTTACTTGTCTCCTGTTTATACTGGTTTCCTCCCCTCGATAGTTTTTAAGTAGAGCTAACGCTCTCTCAGCACAATGCCTAAACCTCCTCTTAAGTATTTCCGACCTCCTTAGAGCTCTCCTTAGAATGTTCCTAAGTTCATCACTTTTCAATGTCTTAAATACCTCAGCTATGAGCGCCTCATTGAAGAGCTCCTTCTCCGATGGAACTGTGAGCATGAACCCGTTATCCGTAACTGTAACCCTCACATTTATATCTATAAGATCACTTACAAGTAAAGCTATAGCCCTCCCTAAAGAATCGTTAACTCTCCTACCTAGGAGGGTATGAAATATAGCATTATCAGACCTCGATACCTCGTCATACCATAGTTCCACTAGGAAGGTCTTATCGTCCGGAACTATACCAACATACCTCTTCTGCTCATAGACGTAATCTACTACATACTTCGCAACTCTTGCATCAACCCCATACGTCTCCGCCAGCTCTTTCACTGCCTTACGCGGTCCTAGAGAGTCTATGAGCTGGGAAACGAATCCTCGGAACCTCGCTACTTCTACTGCTGAATCAAATGCTAGCGGGAGCATCTCAGAGAACCAACTCGGTACTGTCGGTCTCTGATGCTCCACTCTTCTCACAATCGCCCTCATACCTCTGGACCCTACGAACTGAAAAGTCCGGCCGCCTAGTACGAAAACGTCACCCGGCTCTAAGTACTCTACAAATTCCTCCTCAAGATCACCAACGTACCTACCATCCTCAGTAAACACCCTGATTTTAGCTTCGTCTGGTATAGCTCCAGAATTTAGGTAGTATATCATCCTAGCACCTCTCTTCCTCCCAAAGGTTCCTTCATCGTCATAGTACCTTATCTTAGAGTAGGTTCTCGTAGCTGTAAGCATGTCCTCGTATTTCCCGGCTAGGTACTCAACAACACTGATGAATTCCTTCCAGGTCAGATCGTGGTAATTGTAGGCTCTACGTACCACTTCGTACGCTTCTTTGACATGCCACTTCTTCTCGAGTGACATGCCCACTATGTGCTGGGCTAGTATATCGAGGGGTTTCCTGGGGATATTTACCCTATCGAGTTTTCTCTCTTTAGCTAGTCTAGCCAAAACTATTACCTCAACTAGGTCGTCTCGATCAACAGCTAGTAGATACCCTCTACTAACGTCGCTAACATTGTGCCCTGACCTACCAACCCTCTGAATCAACCTGGTAGTACTTTTCGGAGAACTTAGCAGTATGACTGCGTCAATATACCCTATGTCTATCCCGAGCTCGAGAGATGTCGAGCTAACGATGGCTCTCAGAGCACCGTTCTTAAGTTTGTTCTCTACTTCTAACCTCACATCCCTACTTAGAGAACTGTGATGCGCCTCGATCTCATCAACATCTATAATACCCTCCTTCTCGAACATCTTCCTGAGCTTGAATACCACTCTCTCGGTGGAACTCCTAGTGTTAGTGAAGATGAGGGTTGTTCTATGTTTGAGGATCAGATTCTTAATCTCCCGGTAAATAGCTTCGTTAATCTCATCAGCACTACCTCTTATTATATCGACAGCAGGACATAGCACCTCCACCTCCATAGGCTTCAAGAACCTCGCATCAACTACGACACACTCCCTCGGCTCTAGGTCAGATCTGAATCCCACTAAAAACTGGGCTACTCTCTCTAGAGGTGCTATCGTAGCACTCAAACCTATCCTCTGCAACTCGCCGGGCACTAGCTCCTCAAGCCTTTCAAGACTTAAAGCTAGATGCGCACCGCGCTTACTTGAAGCTAGCTCATGGACCTCGTCAACTATAACCCATCTCACCCCCGACAACTTTTCCCTAAACTTAGGTGCTGTGAGGGCTATCGCAAGAGATTCGGGCGTCGTAACCAATATATGTGGTGGATTTCTAAGCATCTTCTGTTTCTCACTGGGCAAGGTATCGCTAGTTCTTATACCTACTCTAAGCTCTGGGAGTGCGAGGCCCATATTCTTAGCTGTCTCCCGTATTCCATCAATCGGTACCTTCAAGTTCTTAACGATATCGTTATTCAGAGCTCTCAGAGGTGATACGTAGACAACGTATATCCTATTCTCCAGATCTCCAAGCTCTCCATAACTATACAACTCATCCACTATAGGTAAGAACGCGGCAAGGGTTTTCCCGGTACCGGTAGGACTTGATATAAGTACGTTATGCCCTCGCTTAATGTAAGGTATAGCCATTAACTGAGCAGGTGTGAATGTCCCGTAAACACTTCTAAACCAAGCTACTGTATACTTCCTGAGGAATTTAATGACCTCCTCCTCCCTAGGTGCTTCCATGACTACTTTGATTACGTTACTCTCCCGAACAGTTACTATGTGTGAGTAAATTATTAAACAGTGCTGTACATTAGCAAAGTCACTTATACTTTCCGTAAAACAATCCTACTAGTTAAACTTAAACCGCTTTTCAGGGCAACATAAAAAACTTCGGGACCGGGTCTGGGTTAAGTATGGAAACCGATTTTAAACTGTGTAACTTATATATATTAGAGGGCCTTGGCAGTTCAAAGAAGTATAAAATTTACTGTTCCTTACTCTATGGACGACGTGGTAGAGTTATTGATGAATCCTAAAGAGTTGATAGTAGCACTTCCATTACAGAAGGAGATCAAATCTATTCAAGGAAATAACGTAGTCATGTACATTAATGCCTTCGGATTAAGGGGGGATATTGCTATGGGAATCACGACTTCAAGAACCCTCGAAAAAGTTACGGTGAAGTACAGCTTAATTGGGGAAATAGTCCTCGGACGTTACCTACCTCCTAGGTCAGACTTAAATATTACTATTACTGCCTCTAGATCTGAGGAAAACACTACCGAAGTAATGTTTGAAGTGTTCGTTAAGTCAAGCTTTCTGAGAGAGTTTAGCGTATCTAGAGAAGTAGACACTTTCTTGTTGGCGATACCCGAGGTTTTCACAAACATCGTGCGGAGACTCAAAGAAGCTAAGAAAATGAAGCAACCGGTTGCCCCAGCCCCCGTACCTAGTAGACCAATAACCCTCGAGGTGGTTCAGCCTAGTGCCCCAGTTAGCAGTTCAGTAGAAGTAACATCGACGGCTTTAGTGGTCCCTGAAAGAGTTCCTGAAAGACCAAGCAGACCTGCAGAGAGAGGTGAGACTATTTATCGGTACATTTACTCAGATCTTCTTGAGGACCCAGTGTTTCTCTATAAATTAATTACGTCGGGACAGTTCCTCACCACAGTAGACTCAAAATCTGCTGCGCAGCTTGTTGACACCCTAATAGACATAAGTTCTAAGCATCAAGAACCTCTCTATGCCGTTGTTAAAGAGAAGATCGTGGTGAGACTGATTCTTGAGAACGGTGTTGTTCTCGGAATACTGGCAGAAAAGAACGGTCAGACCGTAAAGGGAGCTGATGCTCTAGAGTTACTAAAGGGAGTAACAGAAGGAGTTACGTGCTTCGTATATCGAATTAATAAGGAGGTCCTGGAATCTTTTAAATAAAGCCATAAATACTTTTCACTCTCAGTAACAGAGACAACAAATACTTATTAGACCTATGGTATGGGTTCTCTGGGTGTGTAGCTGTGCCAGGAGATGCTCTACTCGTTATAGACATGGTTAATGATTTCATCACTGGTAAACTTAAGTGTGGGCCATGCGCTCAGATTGCTGGGAATATACGGAAAATAACTCAAGTAGTTAGAGCTCATAGAATCCAGGTTTTCTACGTTAATGACTCCCATCTTCCAGTAGATCCTGAGATAAGAGTATGGGGGCCATCATTCCATGAAGGGTAGCAAAAGTTCTAGTATTATTGAGGAGCTCAAGCCTCTCACTACCGATTTTGTCTTTGAGAGGGAGGATCGTGAGTCAGCTTTAGAGTACATGAAAAACATGTACGGCACTGAAATTTTAGTAGCTGAGGAACTCGTTAATTCATGGAACTCAAGTAAATGAGGTAGACGTAAATGTTTTTCTTATTAGACGAGCACTCTCTCCAGTTACTTATGGTGGTAGGCGGGGTGCTCAGCGATGGATCGAGATGTTGATGTCAGCATCATTATTCCGACATATAACGAGAGAGAGAACGTGACAAAGCTAATAAGGTCTATTCATGAGGTCATGACTGGGTCCCGAATATCATACGAAGTTATAGTGGTAGACGATAATTCACCGGATGGAACCGCGGAGGCTGTTAAGGCTCTATCCGATCAGTTCAACATTAAGCTCATAGTGAGACCTGGGAAACTAGGGTTAGCTTCAGCAGTACTTGATGGGATAAAAGTAGCTGGAGGAAGGTTCATAGCAGTTATGGATGCTGACCTGCAGCACCCTCCGGAGGCGTTACCGGGTATGATCAGGAGCCTTTTAAGTGGTTGTGATGTAGTTGTAGGATCTAGGTATGTGAGGGGAGGTTCATCGCACGGCCTATCACCAATGAGGAGAGTAGTATCTAGGGGTGCTGATCTCATAGCGAAGATCTTACTGCCAAGAACTCGTAGTATTAAGGACACGATGTCAGGTTACTTTGCTCTAAAGAGGGAGGTGATAGACAGTGTTGAGCTGAATCCACGTGGCTTTAAGATACTACTCGAGATCTTAGTAAAAGGGAGGTACAGCAAAGCATGTGAGTATCCAATAGAGTTCAGAGCAAGAGCTTGGGGTAAATCGAAACTCGGTGCTAGTGAGATTCTTAATTACATCATCCACGTACTGAACCTAGCACACGATATTATTAGGTTCACCATAGTTGGAGGACTCGGAACTTTAGTGAATCTGGCAACAGTAGCCTTACTAGGATACGTACTAGGTCTCGAACACTGGGTTTCAGTTTTAATAGCATTCGAAACCTCAACGATATTCAATTTCGTTCTACATGAAGTATGGACCTTCAAATCCAGGTTTAGTGATGGAGTTATTAAGAGACTTATTGAGTTTCACGGGGCAGTAATCCCACACTTTATTTCTCAAGTTGTTCTCTCGAATACTTTATACTATAGATACTCTATAGAGAGAGTAATTTCTCAGCTAGCTGGGGTAGTACTAGGCTTTATTTTAAACTACATACTAAGTAAATATGTTGTATGGAGGAAACGTAAAGCTATTTAAGATCTATGTCCCAGCAGGCGATCACTCCCAACCTCCCATATTATTCTATTTCCAGAACCCAGCAACCTAGCTCTAGACTTAACCTTAAGGTTCACGCCTCTACTACAGCTACTTTCCTCTACTGTTAGAACTTTTTAGTTACGAATCCGGGTAGCTTAGGTGGTACGACGTTAACACGATGTACTATCTTTACTGGAAGGTAGGTTACTGAAACCTAAAGGTGTTGTTCAGATAGGTAACTGGGGATGTGAGTGCTAGCTTTGAGAATTGTGGTTAGTGGTTTGGTTCAAGGAGTGGGCTTCAGACCCTATGTTGACACCTTAGCGAAATTCTTAGGGTTGCGCGGCTATGTGAGGAATGTTGGGGGAGCTGAAGTAGAGATCCTAGTAGAAGGGGAGACTGATAAGGTCTTGTTGTTTCTCCATAAGTTATTGAAGGATGTGCCTGAACCTGCTGGGATAGAGCATGTAGTTGTAGAGAGGTCTGAGCCCACTGGGAGGACGAGCTTCGACATCGAGAAGTCCAGTAACACTCTTCAGCTACGATCCATGGTGCCCCCCGACTTTAGTATATGTGATGAGTGCCTTCGGGAGGTGCTTGACCCCGGTGACAGGAGGTATAGATATCCCTTCAACTCATGTGTTTGGTGCGGTCCTAGGTTTTCTATGATGTATGAAGTACCTTACGATAGAGATAGAACGTCTATGAGGGACTTCCCTCTATGTTCGGATTGCTTGAAGGAGTATGGAGATCCTCAGAATAGGCGAAGATACCATGCTCAAGGAATATCCTGCCCTGTTTGCGGTCCCAGAGTATATCTATACACGAATACCTGGGAACCTGTAGATGTTAGAGATGCTATAGAGGAGGCTGCTAAACTAGTAAATGAAGGGTATCTACTTGGAGTTAAAGGTATTGGAGGATATCACATAGCGTGCTTAGCTACTGATGATGAGGTAGTCTTAAAGCTTAGAGAGAGAAAGAAGAGACGATCCAAGCCCTTCGCAGTAATGACTCTCGATCTGTCCGTAGCTGATAAACTAGTTGTTCTAGATAGTACTGCTAGAAGCCTCCTAACCTCACCTCAGAGACCTATAGTCCTACTACCGAAAAAAGATGGCTCACCTGTATCTACCTACGTATCACCGGGGATGGCTCATGAAGGTATATTCCTCCCATATACAGCTCTACACTATCTACTCCTCAGAGACGTAAAGGACAGGTTCGCCATAATGACGAGCGGTAACGTGACTGACGAACCTATGTGTCATGACGAGGACTGTGCTAGGGTGAAGCTAAGTAATATAGTTGACTACTTCCTAGTTCATGATCGGGAGATAGTGAATAGAGTAGATGACAGTGTTGTAAGGTTTACAGATGGTGCCCCAGTAGTCCTTAGAAGAGCTAGAGGGTACGCCCCTCGATGGATTAGAATCCCTTTAAGGTTAAGTCACGATGTAGTAGCTATGGGAGCAGATCTACACAGTGCTCCTGCTATAGCTTTCGAGGACAAGGTCGTGCTGACTCAGTATATAGGGGAGCTAAGTAATGGGGAGTCTATTGCTGAGCTTCTCAAATATCTAAGATACTTCTCGAAGGTGTATAGGGTAGACCTAGACAGATCGACCGTCGTTGTTGACAAGCACCCTCGATATGTCTCGCGTATGGTTGGTCTTGAAGTAGGTAGGAGATCAGGTCAGGTCATGGAGATCCAGCACCATGTGGCACACATACTCAGTACCATGGCTGATAATAGCCTAGTGGGGGAGGCATACATAGGTATTGCCGCAGATGGTGTTGGTTATGGCGATGATGGTGCTGTGTGGGGTTGTGAGATCATGTTGGTCTCTAGGAGGGGTTATGAGAGGCTTGGAAGGCTAGCTTACGTTAAATTAAGTGGTAGTGATCGCGATACTGAGTACCCAGCACGTGCTCTGGCCTCATATTTGAGCCGATTTATGAGTTTTGAAGAGATAGATCTATTCTACGAGAAGAGGGGTCTGTTTAAGACTCTTCCAGGAGGTAGATTAGAGCTTGAGATATTCCTCAATAACCTGAGGAGGAGCTGGATCTTCTCATCAAGTCTCGGACGCCTCTTAGACTCCATATCAGTTATGTTGGGTGTAGCTAGCTACAGAGAGTATGAGGGAAGTCCTGCTATAAGACTTGAAGAAGCTTCTTTTGGTGGGTCTCTACTAGCTGACGATCTCGCTGACGCGATGGTGCGGGTAGGGGAGCTCGTAGAAATAGACCCGAACCCCCTCCTTCTTAAGACTTTAGAGCTTTTAGAGAGTGGAAAGGACATGAGAGACATAGCCTACACAGCACAGTTCGCCATCGGGCAGGCACTAGGTAAAGCAATAATCTTAGTAGCTAAGGGTAGGAGAGTAAGCCGTCTAATACCTGTTGGAGGGGGAGCTATGGTGAACACAGTCATAGTCCGAGGAATAAAGTCTGAGATCAGTAAGGAGGGATATACCCTAGTATTCCCGAGGGCTGTTCCACTAAACGACGGTGGTGTAGCTCTGGGCCAGGTCTATTCTTCGGTTTATATAAGGAGTTAGTAGGTGGGGGTGTGGTGTTAATACTTGAGGATGAGAATGAGGTAAAGAAGTTTCTTGAAACAATTGTTACACGGGGTAGGGTACTAGTAGTTGGTGTTGGTAATGAACTTAGGTGTGATGATGGTTTTGGAGTCTATATTGCGAGAGCATTGGAGAACATCCTAGCTAGGTATTCGAAGGGAGATTACTTGACTGTGGTTGATGCTGGTACGTCACTAGAGTCTTATTTAGATCTTATGATTAATAGTGAAGTTACGATATTACTGGACGTTATAGAGGCACCAGTACCGTACTCTAAGGTAGTAGTGCTCCAGAAGCATGAAATACCTGTCTACGGTGGTTCTCTGTCTACTCATAGTATAGAGCTAGGCACTCTTTTAGACCTAGTTAGTGGAGATGTTTACGTAGTCGGTACTAGACCGACATGTCTTGACTTTAATGTGGGTGTAAGTAACTCCATAGCAGGGGTTATTCGGGTAATAATTAAAGCCTTCCTAGACGTTCTCATTGATCATGGATATCTAAGTGAAACATTAAAAAGTATAAGGAGATTAAAATCTGAGTAAGTACATATAAGACATGCTTGAGAATCTTTAATTGCTTAAATTACCAGGCATATTATCAACCTTGGGTCTGGAGGGAATGAAGGCGATAAGGTACTCGCCGTGGGTAATGCACTTCAATGCTGGTGCATGTAATGGTTGTGATATCGAGGTCCTAGCAGCTCTCACACCTTTCTTCGACCCGGAAAGACTGGGCGTTAAGTTAGCTCCGAATCCTAGACATGCCGACATAATTATCGTAACAGGAGCTCTCAATAAGAAAGCTGCGGAGAGGCTTAGGAGACTCTACGATCAAACACCATCCCCTAAGTTCGTCATAGCTTGTGGTGCGTGCGCGATATCAGGGGGAGTCTTCTCTGGTTCTTACCCTCTCTTCTCAAGAGCAGATAGTGTCGTACCAGTAGACGTATATGTACCTGGATGCCCACCAAGACCTGAGGCGGTAATTTACGGCATAAAGAAGCTCCTAGATAGAGTAGGTGAGCACGGTGGAGATTAACATAGGTAAATTCATCTTCAAGGAGATTTCCCCTAGGAGATATGTAGCTCTGGTCACTCCTTCCGAGCTTAGAGAAGCTGTGGAGGCTGTGATGATGGAGGAATCCTACTTCTCGTCACTAACAGCTATAGATTTTCCTAAGGAGGGGAAAATAGAGCTTAACTACATCTTCTGGAGCGTCAAGCATAGAGCGGCCTTAATACTGAAAGTTACAGTGGATAGAAGTAACGCTGTGGTACCAACGATAATAGATATAGTTCCCGGAGCACTCGGAGGTGAGCTCGAGGCGTACGATCTAATGGGAGTTATCTTCGAGGGTAATAACAAGCTTAGGAGAGGGTTCCTGGCTTCCGAGGACGTAGTCGAGAAGGGGATCTACCCCCTAAGAAAAGATTCCGGGGTGTGAGCTGATGGTCATAGTAGAGATACCTATAGGACCGCAACACCCAGCACTTCACGAACCAATAATGCTTAAGGTGAGGACTGAGGGCGAGGAGGTAGTTGAGGTCTCAGTTAACACTGGCTATAACCATAGGGGGATAGAGAAGCTGCTTGAAAAGAATAGTTGGGTTCGAGGAATGTACATATCCGGTAGGGTTTGCGGGATATGCAATGCTGTTCATATGCAGACATATGTGCAGGGAGTTGAGAAGCTGATGGGTGTAGAACCACCACCGCGGGCTAACTACATAAGAACCCTCGTCATGGAGTTAGAGAGAATTCATTCACATATGTTAGTAGCAGCAGTCATGGCTGAAATTATAGGTTTCGATACTCTCTTCATGTTACTCATGAGGGATAGGGAAAGAGTTATGTATCTGAAGGAGCTAGTAACTGGAAATAGAGTTCACGCAGATATACACATGCTTGGGGGTGTTAAGAGAGATCTAGATGAGGTTAGAAGAGACAGGATATTAAGTGAGTTAAAAATAGTTGAGGAGAGGATAAAGTACTATATGAAGGTATTTGAAGAAGATTACACGATAATGAAGAGGCTTTCCGAGGTCGGAGTAATAAGGAAATCAGAAGCTCTTAGGTTATCTATTGTCGGGCCTACACTCAGGGCCTCTGGAATTAAATCTGATGTAAGATCGGACGACCCCTACGCTGCTTACTCCGAAATACCGTTCAACGTAGTATCTCGCGATGAGGGCGACTCTTGGGCCAGGATGATGGTCCGTTTTGGGGAAGCATTGGAATCAGTCAGCATAGCTAGATATACTGTCGAGAAATTACCTCAAGGACCTGCTATACCTAAAACAATTCCAAGAGCTACTAAGCCTGGTGAGGTGATTTCAAGGGTTGAAGCTCCCAGAGGAGAGCTTCTCTACCACATTGTAAGTGTTGGGGGCGCTAATCCCTATAGGGTGAAGATAAGGACACCTTCATTCCTAAATATATTGAATACTGAGAAAGTGTACATAGGACACAGGCTAGCCGATGTCCCCGTAATATTCGCATCCTACGACCCATGCATATCATGCACTGAAAGAGTGATGGTTATAGACGAGAAGAGTGGAAAGAAGACGTATGTGAGTATGAGAGACCTTGCTCGGGTGAGGGTAGGATGAGACTAGCCCTACTTAGAGAAATCCTAGCGAACCTAGCTAGAAAACCAGCTACTTTGAAGTACCCAGTAGCTCGTGAGGTCACAGTAGCTCCCGGTTTTAGAGGTAAGCACTATGCTGATCTAGTGAAGTGTATTGGCTGCTCCCTCTGCGCAGTGGACTGTCCAGCTAATGCTATAACCATGGAAAAACTCCCGCAACCTCTTAAACAAAACCAACGCGGGATCTTCCCCGTAGTTGACTATGGTAAGTGTGTCTTCTGCTATCAATGCGTTTTTGTATGTCCAGTTAAGGCATATATAGTGACCGAGGTGTTCGAGATGGCTGATCATGTTATAGGTACATCGCGAGACATCAGCTTATCTACGATAAAGGGAGGTGGTAGTGCTTGAATATGGTTGAGGCCGTCATATACTTTGCTGTGATTCCAATATTCTCGATATCCTACTTATTGTTTCTCATGGTAGCTTACAAAGGACCTACTCTCTCCGATAGAGTACTCGCTGCTGATGTATTCTTTTATTCGATGGCAGTTCTCTTCGGTATTATGGGGATACTCCTGAGGTCCCCGATCATGACGGCATGCACTGTCGTATTAGTTCTCTGGGCATATGCCCTAGACATATACATAGCTAAGTACTTGGAAAGAGGTGAGCTAGGTGATTGAGGACATAATAATGTATATTGGTTTAGGTATAGTGGTTGTAGGTAGTATAGTTAATCTCATAGGTGCTATCGGGATTTACCGATTTAGGAACTTCTATCTCAGGCTCCACGCCGCCACCGTAAGCACTATCGGCGGAGTTTTCTACCCTCTAATAGGCCTAGCTTTAGTAGCTTTCTCGCTTGCCGAGTTAGGGGAGTGGAGGTTCTTTATGGGCGGGTCCTTACTGGTCTCAGCTTTCCTACTCCTTATGCTAGCAGCTGCCGGTTCTCACGCCCTTGCGAGGGCAACGCACAGGGCTTCAATATCCAGGCCTGTACCTGCTGTAGCTGATCACCTAGCTGAGGATAGGGGTGGTTAACATGGACATCACGTTGGTATTAATAGCTATATTTAGCTTGGTGGGGTTTATATTCACTTTTCTAGCTGTAATAGAGAAAGACCTCCCTAAAGCAGTAGTATTCTCAGCTATTCAGAGTGCTGCGTATGCTGCCCTATTCTACTTATTGAGAGCGCCAGATATAGTATTGGTCTACCTGCCAGTGTCAGTGGGATTATACCCAGCCGCACTGTTTTTCTTAATAGGAAAAAGCGAGAGGGTTGAAGAATGAGGAGAAGCTACATAGTACTAATATCACTGATCTCAGTAATCTTCGTGTTAGCATATCTAACTACATACATGGGGATACTCGGACCAATAAGCTCTGACACTAGATATCTAGCAAAGCTGTTCCTAGCCCTCACATATAACCCTGATACCAGTACATCATTAAGATACCTAACCGCCATGTCACCCGAGGCTGTAACAGCGATCGTCTGGGACTATAGAGGTATAGACACATTCTACGAAACCACGGTGTTCTTCATGGCTATAGTGTCCGCTCTAACTATCTACAGAGGTATCACCAACATAGAAAGTAAGACGCAAGGAAGCGGGCTCTCCATAATAGTTAGGGTAGTAACTAAGCTACTCATACCTATGAACATAGCTATAGCAGTCTCTATAGCCGTACATGGACATCTAACACCTGGTGGGGGATTCCAAGCAGGAGCTGCTCTCGCTGTCATATCCGTCCTCCTTGCTGTCGTGTTTTCAGGGTATTCCTTCGGTAAGCTCGGGATGGGTATATCTAAAGCGGTAGCTCTAAGATCTATGGGGTTACTCGGTATAGCTACTGTAACATTATTACCGCTAATCTACGGCATAGTCGCTGGTGTCCAGACGTACCTGATGCAGAACTACATGAAGGTGGACTCACCATTTACTTTCCCGATCTACGCCTGGGGGCAACTTATCTCAGGCACACTAATATGGCTTAACCTGGCTGAGTTCCTAGCAGTCAGCTTCGGTTTCTTTGTGATCTTCATGCTCCTATCCTTACGTGAGGAAACAGTCAAAAAGTATTTAGGTGTTGGTGATGGACACTAACTTCCTTGAGAGGTTCCTAGTAATATTCGCACTATATAATTTACTAGCAACAATAGGAGTATCTATTTACGGTATAGTAGCACGACCCCACATAACTAAGAAGATAATCGCACTGACTATATTAGGAGACGCGCTAAATGTTCTGGCAATATTTTTAGGGTTTAAACCTTCTTCGATACCACCCGTACTCCTGAAGACGGATACGATATCGGAGGGAGATATTATAAAGTTCGCTACCTCAGCTGTAGATCCACTACCTCAAGCACTGGTCCTAACCGCGATAGTCATAGGATTAGCAGTAAATCTCTTTCTGATCTTCCTAGCACTCCAAATCTTTAGACTCTATGGAACCTTGGACTCAAGAAAGATAAGGGAGTTGAGGGGGTGAGCATATGAGGAAGTATGTTCCGGTGGCGATACTGATATTTGTGGTGTATATAGTGTTTAGTGGGAGCTTATCACCCTACGACATAGTAATAGGGTCTTTAATAGCGATAGCTGGGAGTATCCTAGCTTCTAAATATCTAATTAAGGATGAGTCGAAGGCTCTCAGCATTAGGAGATTCTTTAACTTAGTAAGTTATGCTTTCTATTATCTGACGGTGGCTGAATTTAAAGCTCATTGGACCGTTATAAGAATAATACTTAGCAAAGACATGCCGGTTAAACCGGCAATAGTGAGGGTACCATACAAAGCTAGTAACAGCTACACGATAGTAGCTAGTGCGAACTCTATAACTAATACACCTGGAACAGTAGTTGTAGATATAGAACCCCAGAGATCCCTCTACTATGTACACTGGATATATGCAGTAGGCCTTGACCCAGAGACCACATATAAGGAGATACTAGAACCATTTGAGAGGAGGCTGTCTAAGGTGTTCGAGTAGGTGAGACACATGCACTTAATCGCGGCTGCACCGGTAGTGTTGGTAGCCACAGCCTTTGCTATACCCCTCATATACCTAAAGATCAAGTCAGTAAAGGTTTTCCACGCGGTAGCCTTATCAGTAACCTTGACCGTATTCTTCATGACTTTACTAGGCTATGTTTACGTATCCCAGGTAGGTGAACCAGTAGTTTATAGGATGGGTGGGTGGCCCCCACCTCTAGGTATAGTATATGAGGCAGATAGCTTCTCTACTTTGCTAGCTACCTACACAGCCTTCATAATAGTGTTCGTAACTCTCTATAGTTCGTGGTACTTAGGTAGCGATACAGGCACTCCCTACTACTACTCACTACTCCTCGGACTCGAGGCAGGACTCCTAGGAATATACTACACAGGAGACATCTTCAATCTCTTCGTCATGTTAGAAGTATTAGGAATAACCTGTTACGGTCTAGTCGCCTACTACAGAAACAGTAAGGAAGCTGTAGAGGCATCAATTAAATACGCGTTCTTCGGTGCCCTAGCTGGTCTCTCATACTTCTTGGCTGCGGTAATTACCTACGCCAGCTTCGGCAACCTTACGATGGGGTTAGTAGCTGCTGAGTCAAGACCTACGTTCAGGTTACTCACGCCTTTCGTAGATCTCTTTACGTGGGGTAATGTCATAGCCGCTGTTGCTGTTATCTTAGCTCTATCTCTCTGGACATTCACGTTTAAGGCTGGTATCTTCCCCAATCATTTCTGGCTTCCTGACGCGCATCCAGCTGCTCCAACACCTATATCTGCAATACTTTCAGGGTTAGTTGTTAATGCGGGAGCATACACCTCAGCTAGGCTCTTATACACAGTTTTCGGGGTATACGACCCGCTAAGCTCTTTCTACAGTCTCTCACCCTACCTAGGAACAGTCTTAAGCGCCTTAGGAGCGTTCTCAGCTATCTTCGCATCTGTGATGATGTTAGTGCAGAACGATGTTAAGAGACTCATAGCTTATAGTACAGTAATGCATTTAGGCCTCATATTTACGGGACTCTCCCTAGGTACTCCCGCCGGAGTTAAAGCAGCTACCTACCATATACTAACTCACGCTGCTGGGAAGGCACTCCTATTCATGAGTGTCGGGGTGGCTATAGAGGTATCTAAGACAAGGAGGATACCAGATCTAAAAGCTGTGGGTAGACTTAGCCCGGTGGTGGGCATAGCAATAGCAGCAGCATGTTTCTCACTTGTAGGCTTACCACCACTCGGCGGGTTCTTCAGTAAGTTCGCTCTCTACCAGGCGTACATCGAGGTGGGGCGGTTCGAGTTGGTAGCTGTACTCCTAGCATCTTCCGGGATTGCTATGCTTGGCTATCTAAAGGTCATCTACCCAACTCTATTCGGCTCTCAAACATCTGACATAGAAACCCACAGGCTTGGAGGTCCCTCCATGCTCCTACCCCTCATAGCTCTGATAGCTCTCCTAGTGATTTTGAATCCGTTGGTGATCAGCCTAGCCATCGACAGCGCATCAAGGTCTTTAGTATACGCAGATAGATACATAATAAAGGCTTTAGAGGCTTTCGTTAACTACATTACTTCAGGTGGGTAAGATGGATGCTCTAGGTATAGCTACTATCCTGACCACGATGTCTATAGTTTTAGCTCTAATACTCTGGCTACCCATATCCTTGAGGACCCGCATAAGGAGGACCGAGCTCTACTTATCTGGGGAACCTCAATCAGGCTTTACTGTGAGAGTGACGGAAATCTCTTGGGCCGTGAGGAGGGTATTTGAGAGAATATATGAGATTCTGATAGGCCACGTACAGACAGGGATCTTCAATGACTGGTTTGCCCTGTCCCTCCCATACCTGCTGATTCTACTCTTACTACTCGTCATAGTAGTTACAGTCAGAGGGGGTGTCTAGGTATGGAACCACTCATAGAGTTCCTTAAACTAATTTTCACGGCATTAGTGTATCCAGGCCTAGCTTTCCTGACGATCTTGGGTTTAGTGTCCCAGTGGTATAGGCGGAAGCTTATAGCTAGGCTCCAAAACAGGGTAGGGCCTAAGTACGTAGGTCCTGCCGGGATACTGCAACCGTTCGCAGACATCTATAAGCTTCTCTTCGTTAAGGAGCTAGTCACAGGTGCCTACACTCCTGCTAGGCTGATCCTATACCTAGTTATTCTAGGTATCGTAGCTCTATCTGCGAGTACCGCCTTACTGCCTTTAACCCCACTCTACATAAGAGCTGAATACGATGTCCTGGTATTCATATACTTAACCTTCTACGCCTCCATAGCTATGTCATTGATAGGATTGGGTAGTGTATCACCTTACCCAGGCTTTGGAGGAGTGAGGTACGCCACGATGCTACTTGTTTTTGAGCCAGTCATAGCTATATCATTGATATCTATGGTGAAGGTTCTCGCACCAAACACTCTATCTCTTGCGGACGCTCTCAGCAACCCCGGCATATTACGGGCTCAACAACCCCTTCAATGGATTTTCCATGTAGCTACAATAATATTAGCAGCTATATCCTTCTCAATAGCCCTGCTCTCAAAGACTATGTTGAAGCCCTTCGATATCCCTGAAGCTGAGACCGAGATAGCTGGAGGCTACCTAGCCGAGTTAAGTGGTCCAGCTCTTGGACTAAGCATACTACTACATGAAGTCGAGATATCCCTATACGTCTTCCTGTTCGCTAACTTGCTGATACCTATCCCCCCAATACTCCCAGCACCCCTAAGCATTGTCATGTCATTAATAAAGTACTTTATAGTACTCACAATACTTGTTTTAGTGGCTTACTCCATGGGGAGGTTAAAACTGGACCAGGCTTTGCGGGCCCTCATTAAGGTACCTCTACTACTATCCATAATTTCCTTAGCACTATCATTCACCATATAGAGAGTGCTGACATCAAGTACATTAAAGCTCCTAACCTAGTAAAATATGAAAGCAATCCACTGAAAAATTGACTCTGGTTATTTTAGGAACTAGGTACCCTACATTTGATTGCGGATAAGAGGTATATATCATTTATTTATCTGCGGGTACTAACTTAACATATATCAGCAACTAAGTAGTTAGGTGTGGTGTGAGAGTGAGAAAAGATAGAAGGAGCATAGCTACGATACATGGGAAACCTTCAGTTAGGATAGGTAAGAACGGGCTGCATGAAGGATTAATAGATGAGATAAAGAGAAAGCTGAAGGAGGAGAAGGTCATAAAGGTCCGAGTTCTGAGGTCATATCTCTCCAGTACGGGGAGAGATACTCGAAGCATAGCTGAGGAGGTAGCTAAGCTAGTTGATGCTGATTTAGTTACAGTACGAGGACATGTCTTTGTACTTCGTAAGAAGCCTAAACCTAGAGAAAGTGGGAGGAATACATGAATTTTTCGGAAGCTACTACCACCATAATACTGGCAGAGTCAGCCCTAGAGTTTATTCCGCGGGAGATCTTAGGACATCCCTCTGTAGTAAAGTGGGCTAGGAGAAGAGGTAAGAACCCTGCTGAGACTCTGTTAGATGTGTCCCTACATTATTTTGCTATGAAGGGGCTGCGAGAAAGAGAGAAGCGTGGACGACCCGACATAGTCCATATATCACTACTTGAGGCTCTCTCCTCACCGTTAAACCTAAAGGGTAAGTTGAGGTTCGTAGTACACACCATAAATGATTATGTTATCTTCATAGATCCAGCTACTAGAATACCTCGAAACTACTTGAGGTTTGTTGGGCTCATGGAGCAGGCACTCAAATACGGAAAGGTTCCGCCAGGATCTTCCAAGCCTTTAATAGAGGTCGTCTCTATGGACTTCCCAAGGTTGTTGCAGGAACTTGGGGTAAGTGAGATCGTATTGATGGATGAGAGGGGATCTATTGAAAAGCCTTCAGAGATATGTCGTATATCGTTAAGAGAGGGACTCCCAATCGTTATAGGAGGGTTTCCAAGAGGTGATTTCAGTCCTGTGATTAGGTCCTACTCTAAGTACGTCTTCTCTATATATCCAGAGCCTCTCGACACGTGGGTTGTGGTGTCCCGTATAGTTACTGGGTGTGAGGAACTACTACACATACTTTAATTAAGGACATCAAATATTTAGTTAAGTTTATTTAAGATTCGAGAAGTAGTTTCTACTGGGGTATAATGCTCTTCGAGGTTCTGGCTAAGGCTTTAGATAGCGCTGAGAGGACCACTAGTAGAACACAGCTTACAGCTATATTAGTGGATCTCTTCAGGAAGACTGAGCCTGATGTAGTCGATAAGGTGGTGTACCTACTTCAAGGTAGGTTATGGCCTGAATGGTCAGGCTTGCCGGAGCTCGGGGTAGGTATAAAACTCCTTATTAAGGCCGCATCGAAGTCTCTAGGCATTAAAGAGAGTGAGATAGAAGCTCTCTACAACAAACTCGGTGACTCAGGAAAGGTCATCGAGCAGTTAAAGGCGGGTAAGTCTTCAGCAGGTGTTGGGGGCTTAGCGAGGTTTGTACAGAAGGCAGATACATCCAGGCTTACCGTAGTCGAGGTTTATGATACATTAGCTAAAGTTGCTCAGGCTACAGGTGAAGGGAGCAGGGACATCAAGGTAAATCTTATAGCGAGCCTCCTCTCCAGGGCTACTCCTCTAGAGGCGAGGTACATAGCTAGGCTTGTAGAGGGGAGGCTTAGGCTGGGGATAGGTGACGCAACTATAATGGACGCGATCGCTATAGCATATACAGGTTCATCACTTAATAGGCAGTTAGTTGAGTACGCATATAATGTGAGGGCAGATCTAGGAAACGTCGCTAAGGTTCTAGCTACGAAGGGGTTGGAGGGTCTTAAAGCAATCACACCCACACCGGGGATACCTTTAAGGCCTATGCTGGCTGAAAGGCTTAGCAATCCCCAGGAGATACTCGATAAAGTTGGTGGGGAGGCTCTCGTCGAGTATAAGTATGATGGTGAGAGAGCTCAAATACATAAAGCAGGGGATAGGATAACGATATTTTCAAGGAGACTGGAGAACATAACGCATCAATATCCGGACGTTGTTGACATGGCTAAGAACTTCATCAAGGCAGGTGAGGCTATAGTCGAAGGGGAGATAGTGTGCATAGACCCAGATACCGGTGCTATGAGACCTTTCCAGGAGCTAATGCATAGGAAGAGAAAACACGACATACATGAAGCGCTGAAGGAATATCCGGTAGCTGTTTTCCTTTTTGATGTTCTCTACGTAGACGGGAGGAACATGCTTAATGAACCTCTTAAAACGAGGAGGGAGGTTCTCAGCAAGATAATCACCGAGAACGACAAATTCAGACTTTCAGAAGCCGTAGTAGTTACTAGAGCTGACGACCTCGAGAAATTCTTCTTGAAGGCTGTTGAGGAAGGAGCTGAAGGGGTCGTAGTAAAAGCTCTACATTCCCAATCAATATATCAGGCAGGAGCTAGGGGATGGTTATGGATTAAGTATAAGCGGGACTACAAGAGCGAGATGATAGATACCGTTGACCTAGTCGCTGTGGGAGCTTTCAAAGGTAGGGGTAAGCGGGGTGGTAAGGTCGGGGCACTCCTCGTAGCGGCCTACGACCCCGATACCGACACATTTCAAACAGTGTGTAAAGTGGGATCTGGGTTTACTGATGCTGATTTAGAAAAGATGGATGAGATATTAGCTCCCTACGTAATAGACCACAGACACCCGCGAGTAGTATCTGAAGTAGAGCCAGACATTTGGCTCACCCCAGCCCTAGTAGCAGAAATCCTAGGTGCTGAGCTTACCCTATCACCTCAGCATACATGTTGTCGCGACATGGTTAAGAAAGGTGCCGGAATATCAATAAGGTTCCCCAGATTTATTAGGTGGAGACCTGATAAGGGCCCAGAAGATGCCACAACTACGAAGGAACTTACTGAGATGTATTACAGACAGTTAAAGAAGATATCGGAGGAAGTCGTTGAGAAGATAGAGCAGTAATGGCTTCAGAGCTAAAACTTAGATGTCGAGCAAACTTTAATGAAGCCTCACCATTAATACTAGTAATACATCAAGAAGCTAATTATCTGGGATTAAAGAAGAGCAGCGACGCATACAGGTTCCTCAAATTTCAGTATCTAAATCCTACTTAGTGTTGTAATGGGGGCTAGACATAGATGGGTAAGCAGGGAAAACTTTACCTAGTAGGTATGGGTCTTTCTCCTAGGTACCTTACTTTAGAAGCTCAAGAAGTTATCTCCAAGGCCGACATAGTCTTAGTAGAGGAATACACAAGCCGGTTAGATATCCCGGAACTCTCAGCGATCTTGAGGAGGGACTTTAAATTAGTAACCAGGAAAGACTTAGAGGAATTTTCTGGGCGTACTATATTAAGTATGCTTAATGAGGGTAAGAACGTGGCTCTAATTACCCCAGGAGACCCTCTCATAGCAACAACGCACGTTACCTTACTAATAGAAGCTCATAGAGCAGGATTCGAATTTCATGTAGTGCCAGGCGTGAGCATTATACCGACAGCCGCAACCTTCAGTGGGTTAATGGTATATAAACTAGGTAGGGTGGCTACAGTAGTTTACCCTAAGGACGGTATATTGTTTGAGTATCCGTACGAAGTCATTAAATCGAATGATAGTCAGAACTTACATACTCTACTGCTACTAGAATATGATGGTGAGAAAGGTATTGCGATGAGGGCTGTAGATGCTTTAAAGATACTGAGAGAGATAGAGGAGAGGAGGAGGGAGAACGTGGTAGTCAAAGACAGGTTAGTCGCTATTGTAGCGTCATTAGGTTATCCTGACTTCTCAATATGTGCTGGCAGGCTCGAGGAGGTGGAGGCGATGGAGATAAATAAGGTACCGCAAACTCTGATCTTCATATCGCCTAAGCCCCATCCTATCGAGCTTGAGATGATTGAAATAGTAAGCTCTAAGTGGTGCAGGAATTGAGCGACACAGCATTTAGGGTAAGGAAATACATAGACATGCTTGCTAAGGCTTTAGAGGAGGCTAAAGCGACAGCTAAACCCTCTAGGGAGGTAGGTGAGATACTCAAGCTTGCGGGGCTTTACCTAGAGGATGCTAAGTACTATCTAAGTATAGAAGATTACATAACTTCGGTATCTTGCGTCGCCTATGCTGAGGGCCTTATAGACTCTCTAAGAATGCTGGGGCTAACCGAGTTCCAGTGGGAAAGAAACAAAGTTAAGAAAGTCGTAGTTGCCGGTACTTTCGACATAGTACATCCAGGCCATCTATACTTCTTGAGGAAGGCTAACGAGCTGGGCCTTACCTATGTAGTTGTGGCTAGAGACGTAAACGTTGTGAAAAATAAAGGTAGGCCCCCCGTCATGAGTGAGGCAGATAGGCTAGCAGTAGTTAGCTCATTAAAGCCTGTATATAGGGCAGTACTGGGGGACATAACTGACTATCTTAAACCATTACTGGAGATCCGCCCCGATATAGTACTGCTAGGACCGGATCAGCAGGTAGACGAAACACAGCTAGCTAGGGAACTTGAGAGACGTGGTCTCAGCCCGGTTGAAGTGGTGAGGGTTAAGGAGAGGATTAATGGTTACTCATCGTCCCAACTAATTAGGAGAATAATAGAATTGAATAGAGTTAGCTAGAGGAGTTTAAGTAGCTCAACCGTGTTTACATCACGTAAGATGTTTCTAATTACGAATTGAGCTAGGTCGTATACCTTGTCTGAGCGTAAGAGAATTACGAAGTCACTGCTACAGACAACTCTCCCTGAGCCTATCACAGCTATGTCAGCCTTAGTTGCTGTTACTGTTGGGACCCCATAGGTCTGAGCTAAGAACTCAGCATGTCTAGCACTCCAGCTGATGTTCTTATCTAGAACTACGAGAGCGCTTCCCACACCTAAGAGCTCGATAGCTTTAATGACGTTTTCTATAGCTTCCTTAATGGTTGGGGAACTAAAGTCTTTTGTGTAAGTGCTCCTGATATCTCTTATAAATCCGTCATCACAGAGGAAAAGAGGTAGTTTCTCGATAGCTGAAGCTACGGTTAGAAAGACGTTGTAGCCGTCGATAACTAAGTCAACCCCTCTTACATTACTTACAGTTCTTCTTTTTATTACCTCTAAGTCGATGTCTCTATGGACACACCTCATTAGGAGATTTCTCTCACTTCTTGAGAGTCTGTACCTAGCTGAAACAAAGTCCAGAGAAGCCTTCTGGGGAAACCCACGGTTAAGTAAGTATTTATAGTCCTTAGCAGCCTCTATAACTTCCATCCTTAAGGGTTGCTGCAAAGTTCCTTCACTTTATCGTAGATAGCTTTCTTAATATCCTGTATTTCACCGTCTTCAAGATATCTTAGCACTGTCAGCACTGCATGATCGTGTTTACCACCTCCCTTACCTCCTGTTTTCTCTGCTACCATATTGATTAGATCTGTAGCTCTGACCTTCTCCGAAACGTCGGCACCCTCGGATATCTCGATGCGGGACCTATCATGGTCTCTAGATATAATTACTACAATGTCGCTGGTCTTTCTCTTTATATAGTCTCTCAGAAGCTCCGTAAGTAGTTTTTCGTCAGGGATCTCAACAACTATTAGGGAGAGTCCGCAACGGTCTGACACTGCTACCCTATTTCTTTCTATGTTATCTAAAACAAGCTTCTTGTATAGGTCTCTATACGTGGATAACGCCTTCCTCACATCACTTAATTCCTTCAAGATCTTCGGTACTTTCTCAAGGATATCCCCACCAAGCATGTTTTCTGCTTCTCTGATTACGTTCTCTAACTTGCTTGCATACTCAACTAGCTGTGGGCCAGCTACGTACTCGAATCTTATTACACCGTCCTGTATTTTCTCTACGTTAATCAACTTAAAGCCTCCAACCTCTGCTGTACTCCTCAGGTGCGTCCCGTAACATGCTTCAGCATCAAGACCCGGTACCTCAACTATTCTTATCGTGGACTCCATAGGCACACCGCCTTGGTAGATCCTAAAACCGTACGTCCTCTCGGCATCGTACTTAGGTAAGTATCTCACGAGAACAGGTCTTGCCTCATTTATGATCCTATTCACCTCCCTCTCAATAATCCTCAACTCGTCGGGCGTTGGTACCTTAAAGTGTGTAACATCTAATCTACCCTTAGAGATATCCTTCTCGGCACCAGCCTGCCACACATGGTCGCCGTAGAGCCTCCTAAGAACACCGAGCAATATGTGGGTTGCTGTATGGTGCCTCATAAGGGAGTATCTATTATCCCAATCTATCTCTCCCAGAACTTCTTGACCAACTATATCCTTACCTGATGATGCCGGTTTAACCCTATGAAGTACTACATCACCTACTTTCAGCACATGCTCGACCTCGTAAACAGAGTTCCCTATCCTTAGCTTACCCTTATCAGCCTTCTGACCACCACCTTCGGGGTAGAAAGCTGTCTGATCTAGAACTACGTATTCATCTACAACATCTATCACTCTAGCCCTAAACAACTTCATATAAGGATCCTCATGGAAGAGTCTTCGTGTAGGAGGTAACTTCTTAATTCTCTCATAAACATCATCTGAAAGAGATACCTTCTCAACTTTTTTTATGGGTGCGCGTGTACGTCTAGATGCTAATACCGAGTAAAACTCCCTTGGAACTGAGGTCGCGAAGCCGAGCTTACTAGATATTTCAGCAGCTAGCTCCGGGGGAATACCGTGGCTTTCGTATAGTTCTATATACTCATCGAGGCTCAGCCCTGGCGAGCTTTTACTTACATATCTCTTCACAATAGACGGTGCTTTATCCAGTAACTCCCGGAATTTTCCGTACTCTATATCTAGAACTTCGTGAATGTAGTTCTCCGAAGCTTCAAGTCTTGGGAATAATGTTCTCCAGGTACGTACCTGGAGATCTACGAGTTTATATATGTCGCCCAGCCCAACACCAAGCTTAGCTAAGATCCTGAAGACCCTCCTCAACACCAGCCTAGCTAAGTAGCCCTCACCACTATTTGATGGTACAACACCGTCTGAGAGCATTAGGATAGCTGTCTTTATGTGGTCTAAGATTGTGTAGACCTGAACCGCACCATCTAAATACCTAGAGACCTCATCTACCGGGAGTCCGACATCCCTACTTAGAGAGTTTTTAACTAGTTCGAACTGCTCTACATTTCTGAGATCTAGCCTCCCTGAGCGCTTGAAGAGTGCCCACAGTAGTTTCTGAGGAGGTTCTTCGATTCCAAGTATCTTATGGTATGCCCCGACGAGGTCCCCATAGATTGCGTGGAAAGCTGTAGGTGATTTCTGTGTGAGCCAGGCTATCCTCTCAATACCGTAACCTGTATCAACTATCTTAAGAGGCATCTCCACGTAGTTACCGTCGTTAACTTCGTACATCATGAATACTAGAGTTGCTACTTCTAACCCACCAACTGCTACCTCAAAGCACGGTCCTGCGTTACCTCCTCCCTCCCACCAAGATTCTTTCAGCACTATCTCTTCTTCAGGTACCCCAATAATCTTACTAAAGAACTCTATAGCCAGCTCCACCGTTTCGTTAGTGAAGTAGACGTACTTATCTGGGTAGTTGAACGCGTGGTGTCCCCCCATAATGAAGTTCGTTAAGTGTCTCCCGAGAGTGTAACCTACACTACCTAGATCCTCCAATCTAATACATGGCTGTGCTATGACTAGTGGATTAGCTGGGGGTGGTACTACCATCTTGGTGACATGTGGTTGAAATACAGCTATGGAAGCTATAGTTAGATATAGATCCTCCCTCCACCTAGCAACAATAGGGTAAGGCTCGATGACTTCGTGACCTCTCTCCTGGAAAAACCTCAGAAACTTCTCCCTAGCTTCAAAGACAGTTAGAGGTGGGCTCCTCAGAGAAATAGAGTCGAAATAGTAGTCAGTGCAGGGCGTATCACCACAATCAGGTCTCTGCTTTAAACTCCAGAAGTGGGCTCCGCATGTACCGCACTTCTGGCGCTGATAGTTCCTCTCACGGAACATGCGCACCCTAAATATCTCCTCCCTACCCGTAACCGTTCCCTACACCAATCTCACTCTTTAGCTAAAAAGTAGGAAAGTTTATTCTCTAAACGTGACGTATAGGGACTTCAAATTCTGGTACTTACATATCTAATATATATATCCAACAGTGAGTGAATTAGGGGAGGTGAGACATTTGAGGAGGCTTGTAGTAGTTGATGCTAATAGATGTGTTGGCTGTAACCTATGTGTTTATGCTTGCACAAATAGATTCGGGTTTGTCGGGGTCAGTAAGTCAGCGATAGCCGTTAGATCTGCTGGAGGTGTTGAGAGAGGCTTTACAGTTATTGTCTGCAGAGCGTGTAAGGATCCTCCGTGTGCTAGGGCCTGTCCAGTTGACGCGCTGGCTTTAAGGTCTGGAGGTGGGGTAGTCCTGAATCCTAACAAGTGTATTGGCTGCGGTTTCTGTGTATCAGCTTGTGATATAGGGGCTGTAATGTGGGATCATGAGTCTATGAAGCCTGTGATATGCACCCATTGCGGGTATTGTGTTAGTTTCTGCCCACATGGTGTGATAGCCCTAGAGGAGGTGGTTTAACTTGGTTGACTGGGTTAAGTCTCTTAGTCGAGTTCTCTATGTAGATCTATCCAGAAAGTTGTTCTGGACTGAAGAAAGGGAGGACCTCTTCAGTAAGTGGCTTGGGGGTGTAGGAGTAGCTGTTCAACTGTATAAGGAGGAGGTAGGAAAGGATGCGGATCCACTAAGCCCGGAGAACGCGATAATACTCTCCATAGGTCCGCTCACCGGAGTCTTCCCAATGGCATCTAAGGTAGTAGCAGTTTTCAAGTCACCTCTTAATGGATTCATAGCGGAGTCACATGCAGGTGGGAGGGCAGCTGCAGTAATGAGGTTTGCTGGGTACGGATCTATAGTCATTAGAGGTGCTAGCGATAGACCTGTCTACCTCGTCGTCGACGAGGAAAGGGTTAGGTTCAGAGATGCTGGAGCGTTGTGGGGTATGAAGAGCTCTGAGACTGTCGGGAAGGTTTTGAGGGAGGCTTTACCAGCTGCTGGCTATAGAACAATAATGAGGATAGGAAGAGCTGGAGAGAGGTTAGTAAGATACGCTAACGTCACTGTCGAGACCTACAGACACTTCGGGAGGATGGGTCTAGGAGCTGTATTTGGGTCGAAGAAGCTTAAGGCACTCGTAGTTATAGGTAGGAAAGGATTTAGGTTACCGGACGTTAGAGCATATCGCGAGATCTACAAGGAAATCTACGATCTGACTAAGGGAGCAGCAACAAGGAAGTACCACGACCTTGGCACAGCAGCGAACGTGAATCCTCTGAACGCTATTAAAGCTCTCCCCACTAGGAACTTCAGTAGTGGGAGGTTTGAAGGGGCTGAAAATATAAGTGGAGAGAGCCTCGCAGAGAAACATTTATCGAGGAGGGTGGCATGTTTAGCATGTCCAGTAGCCTGCATACATCTAGCTGCTATAAGGGAGGAATATGAAGATGAGAAATACTTCTATAAGGTGGAGAACGTCCCATATGACTATGAGCCTATATACTCACTAGGGAGTAATTTAGGTATTAACGATAGCTACGGCTTACTTAAGGTTATAAAGGCCGTCGAAGATGAGGGGCTGGACTCTATCTCCACGGGTGTAGTTCTAGCATGGGCTACTGAGGCTCTAGAGAAAGGTGTGATTAGCTTGAAGGAAACCATAGTAGAGCTTAAGTGGGGTGACTGGAGAAGCTATGTTGAGGCTATCGGCTACATAGTAAAGCAACCCAATGAATTCTATAGGTCTCTAGCTATGGGAGTTGAATATGCTGCCTCTAAGTATGGGGGTCTCGACTTCGCCCTAGCCTACAATAATGTGGAGCCAGCGGGCTACCACACTGGACCGCTCTTCCATGCTTCTCTAGTTATAGGAGCACGACATTCCCATCTTGATGCTGGAGCTTACTCGATGGATGAGAAGTTAGTATCTTCAGGTAGCACACTTCCACCTCCGGAAGAAGCCGCTAAGCTCATAATTGATGAGGAATCGTGGAGGCAGGTGTTGAACTCCTTAGTCATATGCTTATTCGCCCGAGGTGTCTACAGTAAACAGATAGTTGAGAAAGCTCTAAGAGCTTTAGGTTACACCATAGACGGAGCCCAACTTACAGAGCTAGGTCGAGCTATCTACCTAGAGAAACACGCTATAAAGTTCTTAGAAGGTTTCGATCCTGAAAAGGTTAGGATACCTAAAAGGGTAACTGAAACCCCGACCCCGCTCGGACATGTTACGGAGAGCTACCTGAAGGCGATAATATCGTACTACTCTAAGCTCGTTAAGGAATATATAAGTAAGTCTAGAAGCACCTAAAACATCTACGATAAAGTTAGGCTTCAGTATTAGTAAACCTGGGAGACTCTAAATTCAGTTAACATCTAAGAGAGCAATCTTCCTGAAAGCTTCAACGAGCTCGGGATCCTCCCTGGAAACAATAAATTCGTAGACTTCGTTAAGGTTCTTCAAGACCCTACTAACTGAGATGCCGGCCTCGCTCTTTAATGTGGAGACATACTCCTCGGCAAGCTGATTTGGTAGGACACTTCTTCTCCGTCTGAGGGTGAATACCCTACCGTCTGGAGTGACGTAGGGTCCGAAATTCTCGCTACTTAGCCAGTACTTAGAGATGAAAGCTTTAAGATCTAGTACTTTACCTAAGGGAGGCCCCAGATGTAGCTCATACAGCGTTAATTCTCTAGGTAGTAAAGTCATGAGAATAGCAGCCTCCGAAGTCTCATTACTCCAAGTAGTGTAACTAACTACAGTAAACCCAGCATTCCTCATGTAGTTCATGAAAGACCTAGCTATAGACTTCAGCTTACCCCATATAACCTCCGGTGAGATGTCCTCAGAGATATTGAAGACTATGCCTACAGCCTCCCTACCAGATTCCTTAATCGCGGTAGCAAACCTCTCTATGTCCTCCTTCTGAGGAATCTTACGTTCAAGATTAAAGAACTTCTGAGATGGCTTGAGGAGGAAGATGTGTGAAGCTAGCACTACCCTGGCTAGGGTTTCCAATGAGACAGCTGAAGCCGCGTTTCTTCTGGGGTCGACAGGGTCTGGCACTATTAGAGCTGATCTAAAGACTTTCCTCAAGTAGCTACTATCTTCTTTAACTAGCTCCCTATCTACTACGACTACCTCCCCGACACGCCAGGAAGTTATTGCCTCCAGGGCCTTGACGAATTCCCCATACTTAATTATCAGTAACTCTGTCAGGTACCCTGAGAATCCCTCGGTTTTTATCTCAGCTCCGTAGACACCTACTCCTTTGAAGAAAGCCTTTAATAGTCTTACTTCATCTTTGGATTTCTCACTTAGCTTACTTACTACATATTTAGTGTGGAAAGGGGTCCTATCTACCGCGGTCTTTATCTCGGATATGTCGCGGGCCCAATATGCTGGCACTATATCCACTTCGAAGGTCTTAAGGTCGATATGTATGTATGGATGTGTAGCATAGTTTAGCCTCACATTACTGTAGAGACCTCTAAGTACCTCAAAGAGAGGTCTGATAACAGTTTCTTCGAGCCATTCCCGGCTGATCTCATCATTTCTTATAAGTATGAATATGTCGAGATCTATGTCTCCTCTGAGCTCAGTACCCTTAGCTACAGAGCCGTGGAGCTCTACTTTAAAGTCATATGGGATGTTGAGGGATTTCTCTACTACCCTCTTAATATTCTCGTATATATCTATTGCTTGCTCTCTCTCACGTTCTGTAGGTCTCACCTTAGCAAGAACTTCATTCAAAACCACATCAAGTTGGGACATCATCTTTCAGCCTAAACGTTGCTATATCTGTGTATATAGGGCCCTTCGGAGTTAGCTGACTTCTCTTTAGCTTGACCTGTGTTACTGGGCTAACCCCGAAAATAGTTGCCTCATACCTCCTCAGGTTCTCCGATAAGCATTCCACCTTATACCGACCCTTAATCCTAGCTACAGTAATGTGAGGTACGAACTCCTCCCTATCTTCCCCAACTAAAGACTTTAGCTGACCCTCAAAGGAGCTTCGAATACGTCTTAAAATATCTACTCCACTAGTAATACCAACCCACAACACCCTAGGTCTAGCAACGCTGGGGAAGGCCCCCACACCTTGGACAGTAATAGAAAACTTTTTGAAGTTCTCAACCACACGTAGGTACTCTATTATTCTCCCAACGTAGTTATCGGGTACCTCACCAATAAACCTCAAAGTTAGGTGTATATTCTCGTCTTCCACTGGTTTGATACCTCCATTGATGCTGCACGATGCTAAGGAATTCCTGAAATCTAAGATCCTCCTCCATGTCTCAACGTCCTCTATCTCAATCGCGACAAAGAGTCTAATCACGCTACCACCGATAAATTTACGAAGTTAAACCACATAAAGCTACTGAAAACTTGTAATTTACTCCATGTGCGATCTTCCCGCTTTAATGACTTAGAATTCAAGTTGTTCGCGGGTTTCTCTTGGTGGATGAGTTAAAATTAATAGTTTGAACCTCACTCGATAGTTTCTGTCTCATTCTTGGGCCATGGAACATTCAGTTATGAGCTGCTTGTCTGCTAAAAGCAGTAATGTTTAGTCCTGAAGGAATTTTGACAGTATTCCAGCGAATTCCTCTGGGGCCTCTATGAAAGGTGTGTGGCCGACACCTTCCATCATCTTCTTCACGTAGGTACCTCCCTTCTCTGAGTATTCCTCCAGGAACACCTGAATCTGCTTTAGCATAGGCTGTGGTGGGAATTTTTCTACTCCAGGATAGCCAGGTATGTATCTAGCAGCTCCAAGTACTGCGATATCTAGTGGGGACATGTCCGACACTATCATGTCCTTAGCTCCGTGCACCCAGAGAATTGGGGGTTTGTTTCTGACTTTAAGAGCCTTCCTAAGCTTCAGGTACTTAGGGCTTATCGCGTTTAACACACCTTTAGTACCTGGAGCTACATACGGCCAGTTAACACTCTCCACGTAGTCACCTGGATAGACGTCCTCACTTACCTCTACACTAAACAACATTGTGAGAAGTCTATCCATAACGGGTTCAGGGATCATGAAGTCCTCAGCAAAGAGAGCTCTCACTACATTAGCTGGTGCTGAAGGGTGGTCTACACCTCGATACCTAGCTTTCAGCAACTTAACGAACTCCGGGTTATACCTAAGTACGAGCCCGGCTCCAGACCCAGCATAATCATCATAGACAGGAGTACCTACCTCGTCCTTGGTACCGCCAAATCCATAAGGAGACATAGGATCCACTAACACTATTCTATCAATCTTTACAGAGCTAGGAGCATCGATAAGAACCTGAATAGCTACCCCACCACCCATGCTATGACCTACTAAAACATAGCTATCGTAGCTCAGGAAGTTAAGTAACTTAAGTATGTCATCAGAGAAATCGGCTACCCCTTTAGTTGCGTTAATAGGTACCTTACTACTCTCACCGAATCCTCGCAGATCTGGAGCTACGACATCAAACTCCGCTGGAATTCTCTCTATAAAATGATCCCATATTAGAGACGAAGAGAGGTTTCCATGTATGAGGACAGCAGCCTTCCGACTACCCCTAACCAAGTGCCTAAAACATAGAGAGACCTCCCCTAACTCAATCCTTCTAATAGCTACTTGACTCATAATATTACCATAATTACGTTAAGCTGTATCATCTAATATAGATCTAAATTACCTAGTGATTCTCAGCAACTTTAGTTTAGTTACCTCTAGATTATGTAGATGCTAACCCCGGCTGATTTAACCTCCTCCTCACAATTAATGGTGAGGATTCCTTGAGAATTCGATACTGCACCCCCTCCTAGGGGCTTAACCACGCTCTCCTAACCCACCACCAACAGCCATGAACAAAAGAGTTTATGATTCTTCAATTCATCCTAGCCCTAAAGATTGAGGCTTTCGGTTATAGTCAGCCCTCTTTCAACGCTTTTAAGTTGCCTAATCTAAACACTAATACGGTGCGGGGGTGCCCGAGCCAGGTCAAAGGGGTCGGGCTTAAGACTGCTTCCAGCAGATACGCGGTGAGAGACCCGATGGCGTAGGCCTGCGTGGGTTCGAATCCCACCCCCCGCACCATATTAGCGAATCTCACTGAGATTCCCGATATTAAGACTTCAAATCTCTAAGCTAAGTAGGTCAGCTACGATGATATCTATTTAAGATTATCACTAGTTAATCTATGGAAGCATTAGATGTGGTTCGCCCATGCTGTAGGTCCTCTAGGGACATACATAAGGACTAGGTGGATGTTCGTAATAGATGTAGGTACCTGCCGCGAAGGAGGCGGAGATGTGCTACAGTTGGAGCAGGTCTCTAAGTTAAGTAAGGACGTGCTTGAGGAACTGATACTTATATCCTCCATTGACCCGGACATGGTGGACGTTGTGCTGAGCTCCAGTGCTAACTGTGTCTCTGTCGTAAAGTTCGGGAGGTAGCTCTACGATATCTATGAATTGAGGGTTTCCGTCCCGGGAAGCGAGCAGAAGTGTGTTGTTTAATTCTACTAGGTACTTAAAATAGCTGGTTATTCGTGATAAACACGGTGAGTGAGGCAATAACCTATCAGATGCCGGTTAGGAAACCTACTAGGATGCTGTCCGGAGTGTCCGTAGTAGCAGTTATGACAAAGCCTTACCCGTGTCCACACGGTAAATGTATTTACTGCCCCGGAGGTCCGGATAAGGGCACTCCTCAGAGTTACATAGGTGAGGAGCCTGCCCTGATGAGGGCGCTTAGAGCTAGCTTCGATCCGTATGAGCAGGTAAGAGCTAGGCTAAGACAGTACGAAGCTCTTGGACAGATACCGAGTAAGGTCGAGGTAGTCGTTATGGGTGGAACTTTCACAGCACTACCGGAGGACTATCAGGACTGGTTTATAGCTAACGTATTTGATGCTGCTAACAGGTATCCTGAGCCTAAGACCTCGCACACACCTAACGTAGTTGAAGCTCAGGAAAGAAATGAGACGGCTAGGGTAAGAATTGTTGCTCTAACCCTTGAGACCAGGCCTGACCTAGCTAAGGAGAGACAGTGTGATAGGATGCTCTATCTGGGGGCTACAAGGGTTGAAATAGGTGTTCAATCGATATATGATGATGTCCTAGCTCTCGTTAGGAGGGGGCACACAGTACGTGATACTATCGAAGCAACAAGAATACTCAGGGATTGTGGGTTTAAAGTAGGGTACCACATAATGTTAGGGCTCCCGGGCTCGGACCCTAGTAGGGACCTAGAAATGATTAGAGAGCTCTTTGAAAACCCGGATTTCAGGCCGGACATGCTTAAGATATATCCAACTCTCGTAGTCCCCGATACAGAGCTCTATGGTTGGTGGAAGGAGGGGCGGTATAGGCCCTACAGCGATGATGAGGTAGTTGAGCTGGTATCGGAGGCGTATAGGTACATACCTAGCTGGGTTAGGATAATGAGGATACAGAGAGATGTTCCCGCCCAGTACATAGTTGCTGGACCTAAGAAAGGTAATTTACGTGAACTTGTTGAAGCTAGAGCTCTATCTAAAGGGATAAGGATACAGGAAATAAGGTTTAGAGAGATTGGTCGCCAGACCTTCTATCGTGGGGTAAGTCCATCGAAGATCGAGATCCGGAAAGAGTACTATGAAGCAGGTGGTGGGATCGAGGTATTCATATCAGCTGAGGATATCGGTCTCGGAGCCGTCGTAGGAATATTAAGACTTAGAATACCGTCAGACCGGGCACATAGACCTGAGGTTAGGGGGAGAGTAGCTATAGTGAGGGAACTCCATGTGTACGGTCCTCAGGTTCCGGTAGGAGAACATGAAGACCGTTCCTGGCAACATAAAGGCTGGGGAGCGAGACTCCTCAGAGAAGCAGAGGAAATAGCTAGGTACGAGTTTCACTACTCCAGGATTCTCGTGCTAGCAGGGGTTGGTGCCAGGGAGTACTACCGAAAGTATGGATATGTAAAGCTAGGTACCGGTCCTTACATGGTTAAGGATCTTACATAAAACGTGATGAATTCCTCTAGTTCTTATCTATTCTTAGCTCAACCTTCTTTATGTCTTTTGGGACCCTCTTTAAAGCTGAGAGTAGCCCCTCCATTACCGATATTATCAAGTTTCTTACGAATGGGTTTAGATCTACTTCAACATCATTTACAACTAACCTGACCTGCGCTAATAGGGGGCAGAATGCTTTTTCTCCTTTCAGGATCTTTAAGGCGAGGGCCTCACAGGTGCTTAAACCGCAATGCCCGCAGTTTAGGCCGGGTAGCTGGCTTACTATATGTCTCACAGCCTTCTCCAATATGAGGTCTGTCAAGGTGTCTACCTGATCTACTCGAAGAATCGGAATATTGCTTATCCTGCTTTCTTCACCCATAACATAACTCCCCGTAACAACCACGGCTATGGTGTTTGGAGATACCAGACCTATAGCGTCCTCAACTTCCCTTACTACTACGACTACATCACCTATGTTCCCCTCTTTAAAACCTTCAGCTATGATTAGAGGCTTAGATAGTATGCTTACTAACTCACCTAGATCGTCAACTAACTCCTTGCTGTAGATCAATGTAAGCTCCTTACTAGAGACAATAACCTCTAACGCCCCACTTCGTAGATACCTCTCACTATCCTTCTCCTCGAGGCTAATCCCAGAAGCAGCATGCTTGATGACACCGACTGGGAAACCCCTCTTTATTAAGTTCTTAACAACTCCCGAAGCTACTAGGGTCTTACCAGCACCTGATCTACTGGATATAAACCGCACGAGATACGGCTTCATGTGCCACCCCTAAGGAAATACCTTTAGTTCTCTATCACCGATCCTAATAGTTACCTCAAAATAATCAGCTATCCTAGTGCTCACTATCTTAGGTCTAAGTACAGCCTCTACCTGGAATAATCCGGCGAAGTTATCCATTGCGATACCTATTAGGACCGGCCTAGACGTACCTGGAGATATATCAACCCTCTTTACACTGAGTGCTGATACGGAGTGCATATCAATTTTACCTAGTTTGTATGGAATGCGTGCTCTACCCTCAGCCATATCTGTCCCGTCAGCAACCTTAACTATCCCTGCCTCAACAGTTAAAGCCTGAGTGTTTGTCTCGGTAGCATAAATTGAGTGGAGAATTTCCTGTCTAATCATTCTCCTTCTCCTACTATCAACGTGAGGTATCACATCGGAGAGCATCCTATCAACTATGTCCTTAGCAAGTAACGAACCTAGGTATTCATGGTTAACCCGGTGAATCGCGTTACCTATGTCATGTAAGTACGCTGAGGTAAGGACTATGATCATGCTCTCCTCGAGATTCCTGGAGATGCCGACCTCCATAGACGAAGGTTTTACACCTGCTTTAACCAGTAGGTCCAGTATCTCAAGAGCAGCACCGCTAACAATCCTCGAGTGAACGACTCCGTGATCGTTATATCTTAACCTCCCAACAGCCATTATGTTTGACATCTCCAGTAAGCTCTGCACCTCCTCATCCGCCTCCAAGAACTCGTAGGCTCTTCTTAGAGTTGCTGAGGACTCAATGAACTTTCTTACAAGAGCCGGACTTACTATCACCATATCCTAGCCCCTACCCATAGTTACCAGTATTAGTGGGGCCGCCGGGATTTGAACCCGGGACCACCAGCGTACTGGCGGGGGTTGTCCCCAGGCTGGCATCCTAGCCAAGCTAGACGACGGCCCCTCAAATCTAATGTTCTTAGATCTACCTTTTAAGTTTTTAGTAGAAATACATAAACATCATTTAAGGCTCTGGTAAGGCGTAATAAGGATCTCAAAGATAGATAAATGCTACTCTAAATTCTTATGGTGGACTCTCAGGTCGATAGGATGAACAGTAAGAGAGTTAATTTGGCTAAGGCTCTGGTAGCTGGTGGTGTAGTTGGTGCTTTAACTAGTTTCTCTAATAGCTACGGCTACGCCGTTAGCGGCTACACTACCTCAGAGCTCTCACCCATAGTAGCCGGAGTTTTAACATTCATCCTAATGAAGTTCGTCCTACGAGTCGACGATATAGCTACCCATATAGCTGCTGTAGCTTTCTCCGTTGGGATAGACATAACTACCACACTAACGTCCGGTATGTTAATTACCTACAGAATGTTTGCTGAGAGGGGAGATCCAGGAGCTGTTCACATGGCTCCCTGGGTTTACGAAGGTTTAAGTATTGAATCGATAACCTTCTACCTATTCGCATGTGCCGTTTCATCGGGTGGTGTTTTAATAGCTTTAGCACTCAGTGATCACTTCATTGAGGAGGAGAGGCTGACCTTTCCAGTGGGGGGAGGTGCTTGGAGGGTTATAAACGTGATAAGGGAGATCAAAGCTGGGAAAATATTGCTAGCAATGTTCTTCGGCTTCATTCTAGAGATGGTGGCACTTCAACAAACCCTCTCGGTAGACTTCACACGAACGTTATATCTACTAGCTCCCGGCTCAGCCCTAGCCTTAGCACTTGACCCCCTCATACTCTTCCTGGCAATGCTCCTCCCTATAGGTTCATCACTAGGTGTAAGCATTGGGAGTCTGATTACGTTCGTGTTTATTCTACCTCTACTAGCACTGCTGAAGCTAGTTATCCCTCTCCCAACTATGACCTTATACGATCTAGCAACCTCAGCCTCACCATCTATAGCATCTATGTTGATAGGGTACCTAGTTCTTACAGCATCGTATTATCTAGCTAAGTACAGGAAAACACTTGCGCGTTCCCTGGCTCTTATTAGGGAAATAAAGGAGCATAGAGCTCTATTTCTACTTGGGATGCTATTCATACTCTCCCCGATAATACCGGCGCTGTTATTAGCTAGGGAGCCGCTCAAGATCCTCTTAATCATGCCTGCTCTAGCTCTCCTCTACATAATCATAATGCTGCTAACTTGCCGTGTAGTAGGTGAGGTCGGAATAGTGTCTCAATCTACCTTACCAGCAGTTACAGGTCTAATGTTTGCCTCTGGAATAAGGGAGGCTATGCCCTACGTCCTACTAGATCCATACACAGGCACACCAATGCCACAATTTGTAGCTGCTACATCTATGAACGTAATTAGACTTAGTAAGCACTCAGGTGTTAGGCAAACCTTCACTGGTTTCTTAATGATGTTGGGAATTCTCATAGGCGCTCCCCTCACTCTAACATACGGAAACATGCTTCTAAGAGTTTACGGGACCACCTCCCCGAAGTTCCCGCTAGTTAGGTGGCTCCCCATCATAGTCTGGATGAACTCGGTGTATAGCGGTAACATAACCGCACTCCCCCTCCAATCCCTCATCGTGGGTACCGTACTAGCAGCGCTTATACTCATCATAATAAAGTTCACAGGCTTCAGCGGTCTCTCACCGTTCGCCGTACTAGTAGGGATAACTGTAACACCCGACATAGGGATACTGTTCCTAGTAGCTGCCGTACTAAAATATCTAGCTCTACGTATAGGACCGGACACCTACGAGTCCTTAGTGATCTACTCCTCCCTAAGCCTCTTCGGCAGCACTCTAGCCGTAATAACATGTTCCCTAAGCGATCTACTAATTTCGGGGGTCTAAGTTATGAACCTGGAGCTCTACATATTCGTAGCTATATACATCATAACAGTTATCTATGCTCTCGTAAATGTACTGAAATCTAGAGTAGGTGCTGTTGAGCTACCTCCTGAGGCTCTTATCCGGAGAGTTAAACACAGTGCGACCCTATTAAGTCTATTCGGAAGAATATTGAAGGTATCGATAATAAACTTAACAACGTTCCTCATTCTAGCAAGCATCGTAACCGCATCTCTCATGGCTACTATGGCTTACGGTGAAACAAGAACAGAACTTGTGAAGGAGGTAGGTGAAGCTGTACCAGGTCACCTAGTCCTAGTAAAGCTGAGCGATCATGCAGATAAACATGCGGTTGAATCAGTTCTAAAACCTTTAATAGTTGAGGGTGAGACGTCGATCACATATCTATATAGAACGTCATTAGAGAGAGGCTTACGCATAGAGGGGGTACCAGGTATTAAATGGGTTGTCATAGGTATTGAAGGACCTCTAGCCCGCAAGTTAAATATTAAACCAAATACGTTGATAACCGGCTGTGTTGGGCAAGGAGAACCCCCTAAAAACATATCTAGCCTAGAGATAGAGTGTGCTGATCCTTCACTACAAAAAATGAAGATAGCGCCTCTCGAGACCTTACTACCTGTCTTAGGGTACATAGGGACTGAACCTATAACCCCTTCACTGGACATGGTACTTATCTCAGATCTTGAAACCATAGTTAAGATTTTGAACTTGGATGAGACCCCCGTTACCGACGTCTTGATAGAGAACCTATCCCTGAGTAGGGATGTGATAAATGTGGTAATAGAGGTGTTAAGCGTTGATGTGATTTACTACTACCACGCATCAACAGTTCTAATAATAGGTTCAGCTAAGATTGTCACAGTAAACGCGGTGATCTCAGCCCTACTCACGATTTTCTCCTGCGCTGTTCTAGTAACAATATCCTACAGATCACTCATACCTGAATTTAAGGCAATAAATGATAAACTCCGTTATGTAGGTCTACCCCAGTGGGGTATAGTAGCAACCCTAACAATGCATATGATGGTCTCAGCTCTCCTTAGTACAGTAGTGTCTGCTACACTAGCATACTTCATACTGCCAGCAAAACAAGTTGCTGTAACAGTAGTAGTTAGCTTGCTGTCAATAGCTGTAGCAGCAATCATCCTAATAAGGGAGGTGGGAACCGGGACCCTTAGCTACGGAGCCTACACACCAGCACCAGACAGGTATGAGATGGTTTTACCAACTCAGAAAGCTGGAGATTTAACGAGGTTGATAGAGGTAATTAAGAAAGCCATCGAAACCAACGAGTTCTTCGAGGTTGAGAACATCAGCGATAAACGCTGGGATCGTGAGGCTGTGGTGTACTTCCGCGTAGCTTATAGGGAAATGTGGGGAATCTCACTAAACGGTCTCATAGGTATTGTACCAGTCAACAGTATAATCAGGTTATTCATAGAGGTTGATGTGTCAAGTGTTGAGGAGATATCAGAAAAAATATATAACTCGGTCAGAGCGTTATTCATATCCAAGCTCGTTGGAAAGATGAAGGCTAGCCTCGAACTAGAAGGTTAGTAACCTCATCCCACCCCAAAGACCGGGCTTTCAGCTATGAACTTAGGGTAGGTATGGGATACCCGACTTCTAACATAGATCAAACAGCACTTAACCAGCTATTTGGGCTAATTTAGCTGGGTACTATAAACACTTGGATGATCACTCTGTCGCTCGACTACGTAGCAAAGCTGGTAGAGGCCGTCAACATAGCTACATACTCATATGTTAAACCTGCTGCTCCCCATAGATTCTCTACTAGATTCAAAGACCTAGACCACATCATCTTCACTGTGACGTCCTCTCTCGAGGTGTATAGCCAGGCTTTTGATGCAGGTCTCAGCGTGAGTGCGGGGAAAGAAACCCTGTTAACATCGGGTATAGGCCGCCTAATCCATAACTCCCTAGCTAAATCCTACAGACGTCTTGGGGCTAGAGCATACCAAGCTCTTAACCTAGTTTTAGTGCCGTCAAGTATAGCTATAGCATACGCCTCCCGGAATAAGCCCTTCGCAAATAGCTATAGGAGAATTCTCCTATCTATCCTTGAAATAGATAACTCTAAGGACGTATCGATGATTGTTGAAGGAGTCCGCCAGTTCTATGGGGAGGCTTCCCTCATACTCTCAGAAACCGGAATAACCCCAGGTAAGGTGGTATCGGAGAGGATTACCGTGGGCGACATAATGTCCGCACTAGGAACTAGAATTAGAGAGCTAGGCTACTTCCTCAAAAGAATTGATAGTATACTAGAAGCCGGAACCTTCTTTGGGAGACTGATCTCAGGTGGTCTCGAACCTAACGAAGCTGCCGTTAAGACTTTTCTTAAACTAGCAGCAGCTGACTACAACAAATTGAGCACATTGACTGACACTAACCAGAAGATTCTCTACGAACTCGATAAGGAGCTTACTAGTAGGGGGGTAGATCTATCCTATGTAGTGGCTCCCCTAACTCTCGCAATACTCATATCGAACTACATTTAGAGGAGGGTTCTGAAGTAAACTCCCTAAGTTATCTCTATTGAAACATCGACACCTAACTCGTCTCTCAGTTTTTTAATCCTCCTCCTCAGCTTACTCAAGCTTTTAGCTTCCTCCCTAGGAATACTGATAACCACGTTATTACCTTCGTAAACTACTTTAGCTGAAGGGATGTAAGCCCTCACCACCGCCTCAACACTCTTCTTGATGTGAGTGGTGAAGACCTTCTTAACCGGCACCACGGTTGTCTGCTCACCAAACGTGTATATCTCATACTCAAGTTCTCCGGTAAGAGCATCCCTCACCTCAACTACAGGTCTAGCTAGGTCGGCTTCCCTCAGCCCAGTCGGTAACTTGACTGTGATATCGAGTCCGTATACCTTCTTAACCTCACCGGAATCTATGAATATTAATGTATCTACGACTGACGGTAACATACCAACATCTACTCTCCCAATGAATCTCTGTATAGCGTCAATAGGTGAGGACGCGTGGACTACACCAACCATCCCGATGCCTGCTAACCTTAGATCTACGTAGAGCTTGAAGTCCTCATCATTACGCATCTCATCGAAGATAGTGTAGTCAGGTCTACTCAGTAAGAGAATATCGTGGAGTTCCTCGGGAGACGCATACACTTTAGAGTACTGAGTTACAGTTGGAGGTAGCTTCATATCTCTCGGAGACTCAACAGTCTTGACTATCTTACCCTTTCGCGAGTAGTACTCTGCTAGCGCCTGAGCAAACGTCGTCTTACCCATACCTGGAGCTCCAGCTATTACTATACCTTCAGCTCTCTCCTCGAGTCTTGCTAAGAGCTTTTCAGGTAGACCGTAATCTTCGAGTTTAGGTCTAACCAATGGCCTGACAGCTGTTATTTCCCAGCCGCTACTCATTGGGGGCCTAGTAATTATTATCCTGTAGTCACCTAGCTGGATTATTGTCGATCCAGGCCTCTCTATCTCCACTACAGCATCAGGTAAGGTCTTAGCAGCCTCCAGAATTTCCTCTGCTAGAGCCTCTAACTCCTCCCTGGTGATCGGAATATCAGATACTTTTTCTAATACCCATCTACCGGGACGCCCCCTCTTAACTTGAGGTGGGGCACCCTCCTTAAGGTGCACACTCATTACGTCCTTAGTAAAGTACTTCTCGAGCTCCTTGAGCTGAATCCTCTCCGGTTCCCTAAAGAGCACCTTAACACCAATTATCTCTGCGGAGAGCTTCTGTGTTCTAGAGGAAGTTATGAGGGTGTAGCCATTCTCGTGAGCGTACTCCCTAATAGCTACATCTATGTCGTCGTATCTTCTTCCAAGAGTAGAAATCCTTATCTCGATACCTCGTTTCTCGGCGAGGCTTCTTATGAGTCTAAGCTCCTCTATTGCTACTATTCCAAGAGACTTACCCTCTTTACTCAGAGCATCGAAGTACTGCACGAGCTCTCTCGGTATTACTATGGTCCCGCTAATGCTATTATCTAGTATGAGCCTCCTTAAAACACCATTATATACTACAGTACTATCTGGAACCAGGACCTCCTCTCCAACCGTCCTTACGAAACCCTTCATGGAGTCGTCTGCCATGATTTCTGTGTGCCTGTTGAAGACTACGTCTAGGAGATTATAAGCTTTAGAGGGTTTCTCTACGTTCAACCTATAAAGATAAGGAGCCATTTTAGATATAGATTACTAGAACCCCGAGAAAGCTTCAACTATTTAATGAATTCAAGTAGCACTATACTATGGAGAAGTTTCGAGCTATGGTAGTAGGAGTTGCAGATAGGGAGCAGATAGAGAGGTTAGATAAGAGGTCAGTAGATAAAAGCGTTGTCACCAGCCTCGAGAAACCTCCTGAGAAAGCTTTAGAGGCTTTAAAAGAGAATCGGTTACTGAGGTTATACTGCAGAAGCAGTGGGAGGATAGTTTCAGAGCTCTACGTATTCCTCGGGAAGAGTAGGTGCTACATCATGCTACCGAGGACCTTCTGTAGCTGTAAAGACTTTGAGATAGGGGTAGTAATGAGGAGAAGTAAGGGAACTTGTTACCACCTAGTAGCTCTCGACTTAGCTATATCCCAAGGAAAACTCAGAAGTGAGGAAGTAGACTGTGAACTTATTGAGGCAGTAGCTCTCGAGCTGCTACTGCAGGATGACTCACCGACTTTGAGGAAACTACTTTATAAATGATGTGGCGGGCCCGAGGGGATTTGAACCCCCGACATCCGGCTTCCACGGCGTTGCCGAACGGACCTTCGCCTTTAGGAGGCCGGCGCTCTATCCTGGCTGAGCTACGGGCCCACTCCAAGAGCTATACTCAGAAAGAGTTTTTAAGTGATTTAGTGGGATCCTCTACGCGGCTGGTGGTTGAAATATCTACTGACAACCGAGAACGCGTTGTGGATGTGGATACAGAATATCTCAGTAAGCTAAGGGATGCCCTAAGATATGGGCATCATGAAGCTATAGTGATCACTGTAGATGAGGCTGAAAAACCTCATGCTGCGGCTATGGGAGTCCGCTTACTCAATGAGGGCCTCGCTATATTCCCCTATATCGATAGCCGAACATACAGAAACATAAAGGCGGGTTCCCCAGTTTCTCTGCTGTTCACCCATAACGCATTAATATTCTGCGACGTTGTTTTAAGACCGTTTAAGCTTAGATACGTAAGTGGTCGGAATAGTGGTTTCTACGTATTGGATGCTGACGTAGATATGCATGTTGAGGCAGTCCCGAAACTTATTGTAGAAGAGGGTCAGAGAGCCTCCGTGATTCTCTCCGTACTCGGTGTTTATGAAGGTAGAGGTCGTTACTTCTCATATAGTAGAGCTAACTCCATGCTTATCGAGGCTTTAGTTTACCTCACAAAGATAAGGTACTTCATTTCATCGGGTTACCGAGAAATCCCCGAGCTCTCAAGGTGGATTGAGATGCTTAGCTACAGTATTTCATTGGTTAGGAGACTTGGATCCAGTGATTTAGTTGAGTGTGCTGAGACTGTATGTAAGGACCTTAAGGACCTGGGGGTGGGTAGTGTCTGTTAGGGATAGATTCTTCTGGGAGATCTTCTATGACTCTATAATTGCTAACCTAGGATTTGATAGGGAAAGGGATCACTATTCTTGCCGAATTCTTGACATTATACTGTCGACTAGGATGGAACTAGTGTTTGAGTCACGTAGGTACCTATCTAAACTCCTCGAAGGTGGGGACGCTATCGTCGTTGGGGATGCTTTCACATCGGGATGTCCGAGCAAGTCCGGGAAGGTTTTAATAGCAGCAGACGCCGCGTTTGGGGTGTGTTTGAGGGAGGGTATAATCCCCGATGTCGTGGTTACAGATCTAGATGGGATTACTCGGGATATGTTGGGCTATAGAGACGTAGTCTACGTAGTTCACGCTCATGGGGACAATATCGACAAGATAGTATCGCTAGTACCTGAAGTTCGGGGTTTTCTTATCGGAACTGCTCAGTGCGGGTGTTCGCATAGGGTAGATGTCCCAGGTGGTTTTACAGATGGGGATAGAGGAGTCTATCTTGCCTTCAGTTATGGTGCTAGTAGGGTATACCTTTACGGCTTCGACTTCGGTAGAGTCTCTAGGCTAGAAAAACCTTCAGGCACATTAATTAATATCAAGAATAAGCTAGCTAAGTTAGCATGGGCGAAACTTTTACTTCAGTTGCTCAAATATAGTGGGTACAGGATTGAGTGCTTGGAGGGTGGCTGTAAGAGCTGGATATAGGCTCCACCTAGGCTTTTATAGGTACCTAGATGAGGGAGTCTATTACGGATCTATCGGCATAGCTCTAGAGGAGCCCTACCTAGAGCTGAGAATAACATCAAGTAGTGATAGTAATGGCCTAAAGCTGAGGACACCTACAGAGGAGTCTAAGGAGGCCATACTCAGGGTGGCTAAGCACCTGGGTCTCACATCTGGAGTTATTGAGTTGGACGGGTATTTGAAGCATCACTCAGGTCTAGGGTCGATAACCCGAATATATCTATCTACAGCAGTAGCGACATCCACGCTTCTCAATAAAACAGACCTGGATTTCGAGAGCCTGTTGCTGAGTTTAGGTCGTTGCAGGTATAGTTGTGTCGGATACTATACGTTCATCTTTGGAGGACTAGCCGTAGATTCCGGTGTAACTGATCTTAGCGGGAGGGAAATTCCTAAACCTCTAGCTCTCCTGAGAGTGCCCCGTAGCTGGTACGTAGTTGTAGCTGTTCCCGAGGGTAGGGGGCTAAGCGAGAGTGAGGAGAAACCGTATATGGATAGTCCTACCGCTGTAGAACACCAGAGAGATCTCTACAGGGCTCTGGTAGAGTTACTTACAGGTGTTAAGCTAGAGAGAATAGATATGTTTACCCGAGCTATCGAGACAGTACAGAGAGTTGCGGGCAGGTATTTCAGTAAAGCGCAGGGCGGGTTCTTCAGCAGCCCTTACGGGGACTTAATATCAAAGATAATGCTTGAGAGCGGGCTTAGAGGGATAGGCCAGAGCAGTTGGGGCCCGACCATCTTTGGGTTTACAGATAATTACGTTGTAGCTGAGCAAGCTAAAAGAAATATCCTGAGCAACCTAAGTAGGATAGGAACTCACTGCGATGTCTGGATAAGTAGGATATCTGACCTGGGATATACTGTCTACTCCACTAGTAAAGTCCTAAGATCATAGTGAAGTCATAACGAAGTAAAGTAGTAATGATGTGGTGCTAGCTATCACCTGAAGCATTATGTAGCGTATCACCAATTCTTTCTCTCTCAGTCCTCGATCTATAACCATTAACTTAACGAAGGTTATCGGAGCATTAGGACTGCAATTAGGAAGTATTATACCATCTCTAGATAGCTTAGTAGGTCTCTCAATACTCTCCTTGCTTCTAAGCCCAGCAGTTAGGAGTACGAGATAGCCATTAAGTATTTGAGGTATTAAAAGCATGATAGCTAGAAACTCCCGTCGAGAGGCTATAGTCAGGGCAGCTACGAGGGTTCCTATTAGGTGGGACCCTGAATTACCATTCAACATCTTAGCTGGGTAGGCATTAAGCGGGAGATACCCCACAACCACTAGGGTTGCTATAGCTAGTAGAATTTCGAAACCCTCCATAGGTCTGGGTCCTGGGAGGAAGGTGGAGATATAGAGGGAGATAGAGAATATGAGGAATGCTGAGACTATCACACCGTTATGTGTATCGCTCATGTTGAAGGCATTAGCTAAAACATCGAACGCTACTATAACTAATATAGGATAAACTATAGTCAACCTGAGATGACCTATCAGCGGGATGAATGGATGTGGAACGTACAGACCTAGTACAACTGGTAGAAGTGCCGGTAAGCTGAATAGAATCAGCTTCGTCCTGACATTAAGGTGTTTAAAGTCGTCAAATAACCCCATTAATCCAGCTATTATTGCTGAGAGAACGTATATGAGGGCTACCGAGTTTACTCTCCCCAGAGTACCCCATACTGCTAGAGCAAGTGATAGTGAGAGTATGAGGGCTATCCCTCCCGTACGGGCCACGACGACCTTACCGGGCTTATGTATATCTACAGCAACAAGCCCGAACTTCTTCTCTATTTTCGAAACTAGGTATGATATGCTGTAACTTGCGATCACAGTTATAGTAGTTGCCATTAGTATCGCTAGATCTACTGCCATTACCATCAAATTAAACATATTCCACCTCAGCTTTAATATACCGCAGGTAGCGATATATTGGTGCCGGACTCTGAGCATAACTGACAGCATCTGGGACTTAATAAGAAGAGCTAATGAGGCTATTGATGGTGCTATCCACAGAACACCCCTCGTAAGCTCACTGTTCTTTTCCAGGCTCTCAGGGAATAACGTCTTCCTAAAGCTTGAGAACCTGCAGAAAACAGGTGCTTTCAAAGTTCGAGGTGCTTACTTTAAGATACTATCAGAGCTCGATAGGTGTAGAAAGTTCGGTGTAGTAGCAGCTTCTTCAGGTAACCATGCCCAGGGAGTTGCTTACTCAGCGTCAGAGTTAGGTGTTAAGGCTACTATAGTCATGCCCGAGACGACTCCTCCATATAAAGTTAACGCGACGAGGTCGTATGGAGCTAATGTAGTGCTTTTTGGGAGAATATATGATGAGGCTTACGAGAGAGCCCTCGATATATCTAGGGAGACGGGTTCGATCCTGGTACACCCCTTCGACGATCCTTACGTTATTGCTGGGCAGGGAACGATAGGTGTGGAGATAGCGACGAACCTGAGAGACGCTGACTACGTTTTAGTTCCTGTAGGTGGAGGAGGGCTTATCTCAGGTATAGGCATAGCTGTAAAAAAGCTACTCGGTAGTAAGGTTAAGGTCGTAGCTGTCGAACCTAAGAACGCTCCTAAATACTATGAAGCCAGAAACTCGGGGAAGCCTATTACTGTGACGGTCAAGCCCAGCATAGCAGATGGAGTTATAACGAAATCCGTAGGAGAGCTTACGTATAGAGTGATGAGTGAGGTAGTCGATGATGTTGTCTTGGTAGATGAGGACTCTATAGCTCAGGCAATGTTCCTACTCATGGAGAGATCTAAACTAGTAGCTGAAGGTGCTGGGGCACTACCCCTTGCTGCTTTACTAAGTGGCTACCTCAGCGGTTACGGGAAAAATGTAGTAGCAGTAATAAGTGGAGGTAATGCTGACCTAACTACGATTTACAGAGTAATCCTGAAAGGTCTAAGTGCGGGTGGGCGCGTAGCTAAGCTGTCCGTACTCCTAGAGGATGTTCCTGGATCCCTCCACAGAGCCTTATCCGTTCTAGCTAAGTATAGGTGCAACATTATAGAGATAAGACATGAGAGAATAGGGCTTGAGATACCCTCAGGATACGCGCTGGTCGACATAGTGTTTGAGGTTCCTGATAAGGAAATATTAGAGAAAGTAAGAAACGAGCTGAAGGCTCAGGGGGCGTTACTAGGATAGGGACAACCTAATTTACTGGTTCTTAAGTCATTAGCCTACATATTACTTCTTAATATTGAGTGCTACGTCTAGACACTTATAGATGTCCCTAGGTAATATGATCTTGATCTTAGCTCCCGCATGTTGTAATGACATGACTTCAGATGCTGGGAGTAATTTGGATGCGAAGGGTCTGTACTTACGTCCAGCAATAGATACTTCCTCCTCAAATTTTACTGGAATCCTCAGCTCATGATCCACTAAACCGAGAACTATTACGAGGTAATACATAAGTACCTCACGTACTAAACCCCTCAGGAACTCTATGTCGATAAACGCTTCACCACTTGCTTCTTTCGGGATCTTACCTGAAACCACCTTTGTTAACCTGGTTTGAGATATCGAGGTTGCTAGATCTAGGAGGAGTCTAACCAGCTCTGAACACGGCAACATCCTACTGAGGCAGAAAGCAAGGCCCTGTCTTACTTCCTTAGCGATATTCGATACTTCTTCGAGGTCTAGTTTCGATAGTTCCTCATCTAGAAGCTCAGCTAGAACAACCTTATTGATACTGGACGTAAGTCCCACCACTAAGTTTCTGCGACTCGGAATTAAGCTTGTTATCTAGGGAAAAATCCTAACATTCTGACCTCCTCGCCCTGAAGAATAAGGATTTCCGCATCTATTCTGGGGATATATCTCTCATCTGCGGGGGCGGTCGGAGTGGCCACCAGGGTAATGATAGATTTAATACTTGTCTATTTGTTTTAGGTACTTGAGACGTTTGCTCCTCTGTGGTTCGTACTGTGGTGAGAGAGGTTGAGAAGGTGAAATTCTCATCAATAGATGTAGATCTATAGTACCAACCTCGATGAGGTCCTAAGTGGTGGGGTTGGAGCTAGTAGTACTCACTAAGGACTGCCCGGCCAACAGAACTAAAACTACCTACAAATACTTGGAAAGTTCTAGATAAAGTTCTTGAAAGATGATGCAGTATTACTGCCGCATTCGTGAGCATGGAGGACACATAAAACATTCCCAGTGGGAGGGCTTCACTTAAATAATTTAATATACTGGGGGATATAGAGCTATATTTGCTCTGTAACTAAAAATATATTCGGGATCCTGAGATAATAGAAAAAGAAAGCCTTGAGGATAAGGTCCTCGAGATAATCAGGGAGGAGACAAAGAAAAATGGTGGTATAGTACAGAGTGAGTTATGGCATTTACTCGGTATTGACAGCAGGGAAGGTAGTAAGCTGATAGCTAGATTAATGAGGAAGGGCCTTGTAAGTAGGGAAGCAGTAACCCATAAGGGGAAGAAGACTTATATCCTGAGGTATACGGATACTACAAGAGCACCTATAGTTATCCATGTAGACCTTAACCCAGTAATTGAGATACCGTGCTTTACCTGCCGGAACATAGGTAAGTGCGGTATGGGAGGCTACTACGACCCGACAAAGTGCTCCCTTCTAACAAGGTACTTACTTCAAGTACTAAGCCAGAGGCGTTACGTTAGTCGGGAACTTAAGGTGTGAGCTTATTAGGATTGTAGAGTTTAACCTTCGGTAGTGATGAGATGACGGTCTCCTGATGGTTGATGTGTCTTCTCTTCTCTGATATACTAACGGGCTTTAAAGGAGGGAGATTATAGTATTTATTCAGGTGTGGAGTGAGTGACCGCGGTGGAGGAGGGCTTTAAGGCTATATCACCTGCTGAGTTCTTCTACAAGAACAAGGAGTTAGCAGGTTTCTCAAACCCTGCTAGAGCTCTTTATCAAACTATAAGAGAGCTTATTGAGAACTCCCTCGACGCTACAGAGAACTACGGTATTCTCCCAACTGTAAAGGTCTCAATAAGAGAGCTGGAGAAAATCCCGGAGGGAGGGTATTACGAGGTCGTAGTAGAGGATAATGGGGTGGGGATACCTCCTAAGTATGTTCCTCAAGCTTTCGCGCAGTTGTTGTTCAGCTCGAAATACGTGTTGAGACAGTCTAGGGGTATGTTCGGTTTAGGAGCTAAGATGGCTGTACTGTATGCTCAGATCACTACCGGCCAGCCGGCCGATGTGATAGTAGCACCCATAAAGTCTAAGCACATCTATAGCTTTAAGCTGAAGATAGATATAAAGGAGAATAAGCCGGTTATACTAAGTTTCTCAGTTACATCTAACCTTCACGGTAAGCACGGCACGTTGGTCCGGTTAGTAACTCTGGGAGACTGGTCTAGAGCAAAACAGAGAATATATGAATACATTAAGAGGACAGCTATTATAGCTCCATATGCTGAGATAGGGTTCAGAGACCCTGAAGGTAACTATATATTGTTTGAGAGAGTCATAGATAAGCTCCCGCCTCCAGCTAGGGAGATCCTCCCACACCCCCACGGAGTTGATATCGAGACATTGAAGGACATAATCAGAGCGAAAGCCAGTAAACCGATAGTTGAGACATTGAAAGAGAGTTTCCAAGGAGTTGGCGAGACTACTGCACGAAGAATACTCGAAGAAGCGAAGATAGATCCGGGCAAGAAGTCAGGTGAGCTTACTGATATGGAGGTGGAGGTCTTAGTAAAAACCATGAAGAACTTTAAGGACGTGAAACCCCCCAGGGCTGACTACCTTTCGTACTTAGGTAATGAGATAATAACTGCAGGTCTCAACAAAGTATTCGAGCCTGAGTTTGTTTATGCCACCACGAGGAAGCCATCCGTATACGAGGGTCACGCATTCATAGTTGAAGTTGGTTTAGCTTATGGGGGAAAGGTCCCCCTAGTTGAAAAACCTCTCGTCCTTAGATACGCCAACAAAATACCGCTACTCTATGATGAAGGTAGTGACGTAGTTATTAAGGTATTAAACGAGAGTATAGACTTCAGTGTATACGAGATAGAGTTTCCAGCACCTCTCGTCATACTTACCCACATATGTAGCACTAAAATCCCGTACAAGGGTGTGGGTAAAGAAGCTGTTGCTGACGTACCGGAAATAGAGAAAGAGCTTGAGAACGCTATCAGAGACTCACTGCGGGAGCTAAGGTCCTATATACTAAGAAAAAGAAAGGAAATGGAGGAGATAGAGAAAGCAGTAACTATAGCTAAGTACATACCTGAAGTTGCTAACTCACTATCGAAGATATACAAGGTAGACCCTCGCGAAATATCTGTGAAGCTCTTGGAGATACTTAACTCCAGGCTTAAGACGTTCAAGATAGATGACTTAAGTAACGTGGTGGTATAGCGATGACCGCAGTATACTCCTCTAAAGTAGACCTTCAAGCACGCGAGAAAGCCCTCAAGATACTCTACGAGAAGTTCAGAGAGGTTCTGAAGAGTATAATGGACGGGAACCCACCTAAGTTAGTCATCAAAAAGAGAACCCTCAGTAATACCGTATATGACCCTGAGAAGAAGCTTCTACTCCTAGGAGATGCTACGTTCGAGAGATCGTTCCTAGATCTCCGCGAGGCTAGGAAGTTCATGCAGACCCTACTAATGGCGAGCATAATATATGAATCTCTGACAAACGGAGAATACCCAACAATAAGAGACCTCTATTACAGAGGTAAGCACACTATCCGTTATAGGAAGCTACCCTCAAAGGCTATTGGGGAGGAGAACACCTGGGAGGAGCAGTCGGAGTCTGATTCCGTTATTAGAGACATAGAGGTGTTTACGAATGTTCTCAGAGAGGAGATGTTGATACTGAGTAAAGAGAAAGGTAAGGTGGTTGGAGAACTGAAAATACGTTCTGGTGACGATGTCATTGATTTAAGTAAGATGGGTCACGGAGCGTACGCGATTGAACCTACCCCGGATCTCATAGAGTTCGTTGATGTGAACGCGGAGTTTGTTCTGGTTATCGAGAAAGACGCTGTTTTCCAGCAACTACATAGAATAGGGTTCTGGAAGAAGTACCGTGCTATATTAGTAACAAGTGCCGGCCAGCCAGACAGAGCTACTCGCAGATTCGTTAGGCGACTCAATGAGGAACTGAAGCTACCAGTTTACGTGATCTCGGATTCCGATCCCTACGGATACTACATATACAGCGTGTTCAAGACAGGTTCTATAACTTTATCTTATGAAAGTGAGAGATTAGCTACTCCACAAGCTAGGTTCCTCGGGGTTATGATGACAGATATATTTGGGAGCGATAAGCTTAGAAAGAAGCCGTACCTAACTGAGGAGGAAAGAAAGAACTTCATAATAAAGGCAAAGGAGAGAGACATAAAGAGAGCTAAGGAGCTCAGAGAATATCCGTGGTTTAAGTCTGATAGGTGGCAGCTGGAGATAGATGAGTTCTTGACGAGGAAAGTTAAGTTGGAAATAGAGGCTTTAGCCGGTAAGGGGCTGAAGTTTCTATCGGATCGATATATACCAGAGAAGATTGAGGTAGGTGACTGGATTGTCTAGCATGGACTTAAACACATTGATAGGCTACGTCAAAGCTGTTGAAGGATCGATAGATCAGACGATGCTGAAAGTTAACGCATCTGAGAGGGAGTACCTGGAGTTCATCGAAAGATCTGAAAAATATAGTTTCAGAGCAGTAGTGGTTCCGCAGGTAATACTCCCCTTAGTTACACCTCTAACTAAGTACAGGGTAGGGACGGTTATAGGATTTCCGAATGGCTACAGCCCTGTCGACATTAAGCTTCGTGAGATAGATTATGCGGCAACCTGCGGAGCACGTGAGGTTGATGTCGTACTTAACCTAATCCCTATTAAAAGCGGTAAGTGGAGTGAAGTCTCAAGGGAGGTTTCAGAACTAGTCAAAAGATCGCATGAGCTGGGATTAATCATAAAGATAATAATTGAGACATCCGGACTCACACATGAGGAGGTGAGAAGTGTCTCTAAGTTGGTTGAGCTCTCAGGTGCTGACTTCATAAAGACAAATACCGGGTTTGGCTCCAGAGGAGTTCTTCCTTCTGATATACTGACAATTAAATCTGCTACTAGTGGGAAGATAAAGATTAAAGCATCTGGAGGTATAAGGACGGCTATCGATGCCGCACTCATGCTCTACCTCGGTGCCCATGTGATCGGTACTAGCTATGGAGTGGAGATAGCTGAGGAAGCTAGAAAAATGTTAGCTACCTAACTACCCTGTGGGGATAGCCCTGCCAGATGAATCCATAGAGAAGCTATGTCAGGCTATGAGGTACCTCTATCTAAAGGGACTTATAACAGCTCTCAGCGGGAACGCGAGCATTAAGTTAAGTGAGGAAAGGGTAGCTATAACCCCATCGAGGATAGAGAAGTTTCTACTTAAACCAGAGGACATATCAATAGTAGCTATAGACGGAACTCACCTAGCTGGACCAAGACCCTCAACTGAAATCCAGATGCATTTAACTATATACAGAGTCTGCTCTGAATGTAAATCTGTAGTTCACGTCCACGGCCTCTTCGCACCAGTACTAGCAGGGGTTCTAGATCCATATCTAGATATGGAGTTCAGGGTATTCGACATGAGAACGTGCTACGTAGGTGAGCTACCACCTGGATCTAAAGAACTTGCTGACTCCGTTGGGGAGGTCATCGCTAAGGGGTGTTTAGGTGTCGTCTTAAAGAACCATGGAATAGTTGGCGTCGGGAGGAGCTTAGGTGAAGCCATAGAGATAGTTGAAGCTGTAGAAAACTCGTTTAAACGGAGTCTAGTACTTCATTTACTGGAGAAGCTTAGGTAGTGAGGTACGTGATGACCTCTTCCCTGCCTTGAAGGGCTGGGATTTCAACTGTAAGATTAAACTCGATTAGGGCGTGTTGGACTGAAGTTTTAATAGTGTTCAAAGACTTAAGCTCTGGCGGGTGCTAAGTGTTGAGTGCTGTTTTATCATATAATGAACTGGTGAGGGTAGCTAGGTTAGTAAAGGAGACATATAGCGAGGTAGTGAAAGATCCAGAGGAGTTTGCAGATCCTCGCTTCTATCCCTCTAAATCTGAGGAACCTGAGAAGGTCTTGAGGTACTTCTTCTTTATGGTGGCTATAGACCATAGGACATCGAGGTTCGGACCTTTCGAGGGGTACGTTGATGGTGAGTTCTTCCATGGGGCGGACATGCTGTACAGACTTGGTAAGCTTAGATATGACCGAGATCCAGACTTCTTTAGCCCGGAGAGGATGTCGGCGATAACAACTGAGGATGTAAAAAAGTGGTTGACGACCCCTAATGGAGTGACGATCTGGGATCCGGATGTTAGAGCTGAGTTACTGCGGGATGCTGGTAGAAAGCTCCTGAAGTTCTTCGGGGGCTCCATCTCTAGGTTGATTAACGCATCTAATGGGTACATAAGGAGCCCTACTTCGGTAGGTTTGAGTAGCTTCTTTAAGGTATTTAAAGCCTACTCAGATCCTGTTGAGAAGAAGTTCTTTCTCTTTATTAAATTCATTACCAGAAGGAAACTCCTGAGGGTAGTAGACGAACATAATATAGAGACCCCCGTAGATAATCACCTAACTAGAATAGCCTTGAGACTGAGAATCATAAGAATAAGGGAGGAGCTATTCCAGAAGATCCTCTCTGGAGCTGAGTTCACAGAACGTGAGGATATAGAGATACGGATGGCAGTAAGGGAAGCATATAGGCTCCTATCACACATCTCAGGGATAAGGCCTGACTACTTAGATGACTATTTATGGACGTTTGGTAGGAAGTACTGCACCCGCGAGAAGCCTATATGCGAGAACACTGGTATATGTCCTCTCTCACATGTCTGTGCTAGCTACGGTAAGGCTAGCACCATAACTGAGCATAACTTCGTAGATACCTTCTTCTATTAGGTGCTATAGTTGGATCAGAGTAATAAGGAGAAACTTCAGGACTTAATCAGAAGTCTCAGCGAGGAGGAGTTGACTACTTTGAAGTATTTCTTGAGGTGTAGATCTGTCGGTGAGATACTTGCGTCTAGGGAACTAAAATCTCTCGGGGTAAGAAACCCATCTAAAGTCCTAATGAGGCTCGTGACCTTGGGCTTACTCAAGCGTGGGATCGGTTGCTACACAATCTCTAGAGAGCTCTTGGAGGCTTATCGGCAGGGTATGATAAGGATTTAACTCCGCACTCAGCATTAAGAATGGGAGCTTACATTATAGAGATGCTTGAGTAGATGAAGATTAGAATATATTTAAGTAAGGTAATTAAGCTCTGGTGCCGAGGTTGGGCTATGTTTTCGGTGGTACCGAGCCGAGGAAATTCCCTCTAGCAACTATAGCTATAGTGGTTATCAATGTTGTAGTCTACCTTATTACCTCCTCAGCTAACTACCTGATTAGCTCGTCATCAAGCTATCTCTACAAGCTAGGCTTTATTCCAGCTCTACTACCTTCACCTGAGGGTCTAGCTAGGATATTCACATCTATGTTCGTACACGCTAACTTACTTCACCTCGTGTTCAACATGTATTTTCTCTACATCTTCGGAAGAGGTGTGGAAGACGTTATGGGGAGTCGGAGGTTTTTAGTGCTGTACTTATTGTCTGGTATAGGTGCTTCATTATTCCATACCGCAGCAGTTCCCGTAGCTGGTCTCGCAGCTATAGGGATACCAGCTGTGGGAGCCTCAGGAGCTATTAGCGGAGTTCTGGGAGCTTACCTGATGTTCTTTCCTGGAACTTCTCTCGTAGCGTGCTTCCCAATATTTTTCCTCCCAGCATGCTTCACTATGAGAGCATCAGCTTACCTGATATTCTGGTTCGCAACCCAGGTTATCTATGGCTACATGAATCTAGGTGGAATAGCGTTCTTTGCTCATGCTGGGGGATTCATAGCAGGCATAGCCTTGGCATGGATCCTTGGCAGGGTAAAAGCTAGGGAGTTGAGAATATTTCGGGAGACCCTCTACTTATTTAGATACATCGTTTTGAGGGTCTACGTAAGTGGGCTGGGGCGAGCTGCTAAGATCCTCCTAATAGCTCTAATAGCTCTATCAACGGCTCCCCTCATCTATTACTCAGCAACCATAGAACCCAGCTCGCTCTCTGTGTACGTGGGTAACGTAGGCTTTGATGGATACGTCGACACTGTACTCCTCAAGGTTTCACCTTACGGTAGCTATAGCTACGAAGGGTACAACTATGATAACACGAACATAATCCTATATAGAATCTCGAAGCTAAATCTTTTAGTAAATCCGAGCCTATCAGGGAGGAACTTATCTTACCTAGATAAACCTCTAGAAGCTACTGTGGAGATCAGATTAGAAGTAGGTAATAGGTACGTGAGTGAGAAGGTACCTGTAACCCTCTACTTCGAGGCTATATACGATGAAAACGGGGTGATTAAGTCAGCGGAGGGCGTTATGCAGACAGAAGTGGTCCAAGTCTCAGTACTCCTCGGAAGAACCATGGTCAGTAAAATTCCGGTGACGCTTAGGTTTTCAATAGCATTTAGCGATCCATATACAGCTGAGGCCGTAGTAATTGCTTTGCCTCCCTCAGCCCTAATATCTCTGGTAGCCATATACGTTGTAGCTAGGAAAGACACTGAACTGGTAATCTCGTAGAGAGCTCTAAACCTATTTGAATCATTGAAAGCCCTCACCATAAAAAAGCGGGGAAGAGGTCAGCGAGGAAATTCATTAATCTGCTCATCATCTATTTGAATAGGTCTTTTTAAGAATAGTGAAAGCAGACTACTAAAGAGATGTACAGCACGCTTACCATTCGTGGTGGTCTGAGATGCCCCAGGCCTATGAGGCTGGAACTAGTATTTCTAGTGATGAAGCAAATGACTTCGGAGTTCGTAGGAGCCATGATATTTCTAACTACGGAGGGGTCACTACTGTGAGAGTATCAGCACGATATCCTAAGGTACCGGAAATAGAGGTTCGGGTTACTCCAGGCAATATGAGAACGAAGCTCCTCGGTGTGTGATATGCGTAAAGCTATTAACTTACTCGCTGATTTATCGGTCTACTACTGGTCCCTCTTTGTAGTGAGTACCGTCTTGGGTAGCCTCGGACTTAAGGAAGCTCTCCTGGGCTTTGTTTTCTTTATGGTACTCAAGTTCTCGCACAGCCTGAAGCTACCTGTGTTAAAACTGTCAATAAAGAGTGAGGAATTCAGGGTTTCTGAAGCGGTTGAGTGGGGAGAAGGTATAGCGGTTATTCGGGTAAAGATCAGGGGTGAGGGGTGGGTGAAGATCACACTATCCGGTACTACCCTAGTTTTCGCACTAACTTTGGCTATAGCTCTAGCCAAGCTTAATCTGCTCATGTTATCAGTAGAAGAACTTTCTGTTCTGTTATTTATTGCTGTCCTCTCTATTATCTTCTATAAAGCAATCTCCTTCCATATAAGGACGCTGGGAGTGGCTATACCTGTAATTACGTCGGCATTCTATGCTACAGCAGTTAGCTTAACAACCTGGCTCCTGTTTAAAGACCCTTCTGCAGTCCTCATCTCCGTTCTACTAAACTTCATCTCCATACTCGTAGGCTGTGATGTGTTAGCAATAAAGTGGGCCGTCGTCAGCAACACGAAAACATTTATAATAGGGGGTCTCGGGATATATGATGCTTTAGTGTTCATACCAACAATATCCTACCTAATTACATCCCTAGCAACTTTACTGACCTCTCCACTGCCCTAATGCGGCGTCCTTAACTCCTAAACCATACTCTAACTTCGAAATGTTTTAAGCTTCCCTAGGTTAAAGTCTTTTCTCTGCACATTCTTCGGGTGAGGAGACTCGCCATTTTTAGCCATAGATATAGAGCTCCAGCAACGATAGAAACAAAGAATATTAATGATGTTAGGGACGCCCCGAAAGATGTTAGATAGCTCCTTGCTAAGTTCTCTATGTTTACAGCTACGAGAACTAGTAAGGGTATTAACGCCATTATCAGTATCCCATATATCACTAGTATCAGAGCCGCCTTGATTTCTCTCACCAAGCTACGTTCTCTGGAGTACATAAATATTTCTCGTTAAAGACCCGTGGACCCAGTTCCTATGGATCTCTACTAACTTAAAGCTCAATCTGTTAAGAGCTCTGTAAATCACGTTCTCGAAGCGAATATCCTGGGCAAACACTAGGTATGACCCCTTCTTTAGCACAGTTTCAGCGTTTTCGAGGAAACACTCAATTAGTCTCTGTATGTCGATTCCGTGGGGTTTTGTCTGCCTACCGTACGGCATGTCAGTCCCGATCGCACCAACTTCATGTACTGGCATCCTACATGCGTCGGCTACAAGGACCTCGGGTTCGCAGCCATAGCCCCTTAGGTTTCTCGATGCTGCCGCTACGTATTTCTCGTCAATATCGCTCCCCAAGTACCTTAACCCCATATAACATGCTTCAAGTAGAAAACTCCCGGTACCGCAGAAAGGATCGTAGTAGGTAGTACCTTTTTTGATGCTCGCACGGCTTAGGTTCACGAAGATCCGTGATATGTCCGGGTTTAAAGCTCCGGGTAGGTAGACAGGTCTTTCACTTGCCCACCTACTTAGAAAGTCCTTTATCTTAATTTCATATCTGCGTAGCCCCACAATAGCTACTCCCTGCGAGATTATGATGTCAACTACGCTATCACTATTCTTCACTAGCTTAATACCTGACCTCACAAACTCTTTGACCACATCATCGTATTTAGGTCCTTCAGAAAGGCTTCTCAGATCCCTATAATCCATCTTTATAGAGCTCGCACCTCTGTATTTAAGGACTTCAACAGTTTCCCTTATCCCGGTTAGCAGATCCTTTGAGTGCCCTAGCCAGAGTACGGTACCTATCTTCCGTGAGTAGGCGGATCTTAGCTTTATGAGCTCTATCAGCTCACTCGGAGAATATAGAACCAATAGCTGGTCCATATCAAGTAGGACCTTAATATCAACCTCCTCAGCTTCAGCTATAGCTAAGACCTCAGCTTTAGGTAAGGTCTTATGCTCTCCAGAGAGGTAAACATATATTAGGTTCGTAAACATCTAGACCTTACCTAAGACACTGAAATCATTTTAGAGCTAACTAATCTACTCTACTATCTTCTCCTCCCTCAGCATCCTAGCTAGATATGGAACTATGTCTAGGTAGGTCACTCCCTCCACAGTAACCCCGGTAGTAGGTAGCGCATAGATCTCCGCCACTCCCGACCTCACAAGTTTCTCGTAAGCCCCACCCACAAATAACGCGTGGGAAGCAGCAACAACAACTCTGACACCGCGACTTGAGAGGTATGAAGCTATCCCAGCTATCGTCCCCCCAGTACTCACTATATCATCAACAATTACTGCCGTCCCATATACAGAGCTTAAAGAGTCTAAAACATGTGTTACGTTACCGGTAACTCTGTCCCTAGATTTCTTCACAACCACATACCCACACCCTAACTGCTTAGCTAGGGAAGCAGCTCTCTTCTCCGCACCTTGGTCTGGAGCGATAACTGTGAGCTCCTCCCTCCTGTACTTCTTTGAGAGTACTTCTGAGAAGACCTCGTCTGGCACGAGATTCACATATCTTACACTACCTACGAATTCCTTGATAGCGAGAGGGCTATGAGCATCGACAGTTACTAGAGCTTCAAGTCCTAGAGAACTTAGTGCCTTAACTAGCGAACGCAGGCTTATGGGTTCACCAGCCAGAAACTCCTTGTCCTGGCGGGCGTAGGCAAGATATGTTACTAGGAGAACGACACTATTATTGTAACGGCTGAGAAGTTCAAGTGCTAGTAGTAGCTCTACGACACGGTCATTCTGGTTAGGGTACATGGATTGGACGAGTAGGACTCTCTCCCCCTCCACGATCTTAGGAAGCCTTAGATATAGCTCCCCATCTGGAAATATCTTGTGCTGGAACTGCACGTGCTCGAGCTTGAGATAGTCTGCTAAGCGAGGACCGATGCCTGGATCTCCAGGTAAGCTGGTAACTTTCACTCACCCACACCAACAAGTTTAGCTTGTAGTTCCTTATAACGATGGTTTGATAGAACCTGGAGAACAGCTTATTGAAGACTCTCAAACCTTATAAGTTTTTGGACTCATGAGAAGACCTAAGGATCTGGAGGATGTTGAGATATAGACATATATGCCTAGACGGTCTATTAGAGTGTGATGACGGTCTTCTCTTAGGAAGCGCTACTATCTATGATGCTATGGATGTAGCTACCAGTGAGTTCTCGAAGTTCTTCACAGACCTTACAGGTTTCTCTCTTTGGGCTATGCAGAGAGCTTGGGCTAGGAGGATGTTAGCCGGGGAGTCATTCGCGTTAATAGCTCCTACCGGGGTAGGGAAGTCCACTCTACTACAAGTATATGGGCTTTATAGAGGTGTCAATGGAGAGAGGGTTCTATACGTTGTGCCTACCAAGACATTACTTCAACAGGTAGCTGAGAGGTTGAGAACCCTTAGTAAGAAGTTTGGGGTAGCGATCGTAGAGGGTTTAGAGCCTGAGTCTGGCGGGATAAGTGTTGCGACACATATGCTCCTCTTCAGGAGAAGAGAAGTGCTGAACTCCACGAAGTTCTCTACGGTCATAGTTGATGACTTCGACGCCCTCCTGAAGAAGTCCTCGTTACTAGATTCGATACTCACAGCTCTAGGCTTTACTCAGGAGGACATAGAGACAGCTAAGAAACTTACGAAGTTGAAGCAGGTAGCTCTCACTGCGAGACACTCAAACCCTGAGCAGTATGGGGAGATCCTTAAGTCTGTTGAGAGTCTCGAGGCACAGCTTGCTGAGGCAGTTGGTAGTAGAAGGCTTGGCCAGCTCCTCATAGCTACAGCAACTGGTAGAGGTAAGAAGGAGAGAATTAAAGTCCTTAGAGAACTACTGAACTTCGAGATTGGGAGTATAGTGGACTACCTAAGGAACGTAAGAGAGTTTTCTGCTCCGTTAAGGAGTGTTGAGCTAGTAAATCTCATTAGTACCTTAGGGCGTGGTACACTGATCTTCGTCTCACGGGAAATGGGTCGGGATTATTTGAAGTACTTAGTTGAGGAACTTGAGAAAGGTGGTATTAAGGTCGGAATAGCCCATACAAATAGAGCTATTGAGAAGCTTCGGAGAGGTGAAGTTGATGTACTTGTAGGTGTTGCTACATACTATGGGGTTCTGACCCGCGGTATAGATGAGCCTGAAATCATAAAGTCCTCGGTATTCATCAACGTACCGAAATTCTCTATTCCTCTCGAAGCGTATCTAACACGAACCTCTAATATAGTCCTAGCGTATAGATCCCTAATTACTGCCGGAAGACATGATGAGAGGCTCTCAAGGATTTATGAAACTCTATCAAGACTTCCGCAATACAAACTTAGGGTGGTTGACCTATGTTTGAGGGGGATATTACAGCCATCAAGTAACTACGTAGAAGAGCTGGTTAGATACGCAGATAGCCTAAGAAGCTACGTCCTTGAAGTACTTAAATATGAATTGATGAAGAGATCTAGAATAGCCCTCGGGAACTCAGTCGTCAGGTTTTCGGGTTCTAACAACATCTTAGTTGATATACCTGATATATACACATATATACAGGCATCTGGAAGAACAAGTAGGCTTTTCAATGGCAGGATGACCCTCGGTATCTCTATCTTACTCTACGAGAACGAAGACATATATGAAGTATTCCTTAGAAAACTTAAGAACATGTTCGAAAGCAACTTCAGAGCCCTCAGTGAGAACGAGCTCTCCACGTCTCTAGAGGAAGCAACTAGAAGTAGGCTCAGTAGTGGCGGACAGAATGATGTACTCTCTAGAATAGTACCCACTTTAATAGTAGTTGAGTCGCCGACGAAAGCTAGGACTATAGCGAAAATGTTCGGTGGTGGGGGTAAGAGATTCATAGGAGGGGTTACTGTTTACGAGACTGTGATCCCTGTAGGTCAGACATACTATGTAGCAACGATAGTACCTAGCCTAGGCCATGTCTTCGATCTATCAGTTGATACCGGGATCTACGGTGTTAGGGTAAGTAGAGATGGAGAAGTAGAACCGGTTTATACCACATTAAAGAGGTGTAGAGAGTGTGGGCATCAATACACAGATGACACCCGTATCTGCCCTAGGTGTGGTTCTCTAAGAGTTTACAATAGTATGAGAGTAATCAACGTGCTAAGGAAGTTAGCTAAAGAATCGTCACTGGTTGTTATTGCTACGGACGCAGATGAAGAAGGAGAGAAAATAGCGTATGACATATATGTTTCCTTAAAGCCGTACAACAACAATATCAAGAGAGCAGAGTTCCATGAAATAACTAGGTACGGAGTTATCAACGGCCTCTCACATCTCCGGGACATAGACCTGTGTCTGGTTAGATCTCAAGTCGTGAGAAGAGTTGACGATAGGTTCGTAGGTTTCGGTATTAGTAGTATTCTGAAGGAGTATCTGAGCACCCCTAACGCAGGAGGAGGTAGGGTGCAGACCCCAGTGCTTTCTTGGGTAGTTGAGAGGTACGAGGAGTACCGGAACGGGAGGGGTTATATAGTATCAATTACCTTACCTTATAGCGATCTTACCCTAAAGATTTACGTAGGTAGCCGGGAAGAAGCTGAGAAGCTGTCCTCCGAGGTAAGTAGTCAAGGCATTGAGTACGTGCCTGTAGCTGAGGAGGTTGATACAATTAATCCACGACCACCTTACACCACCGATACAGCACTCGAGGAACTTGGAAGGCAGCTCAGGTTAACACCAGGCGAGACAATGAGGGTGCTTCAAGAGCTTTACGAACTCGGTTTTATAACGTATCACCGAACTGCGTCAACTAGGGTCTCAAGCCACGGAATAGAGATAGCTAAGGCCTACCTTAAAGCAAGCGGGCTCGAAGATCTTTTCAGCCCCAGGAGCTGGGGTGAAGGTGGAGCTCATGAAGCTATTAGACCGACGAGACCTTTAGATGACATAGAGGCTGAATGCCTGCAGATGGGGATAGCTCTAACCCGTAAACACTACGAGGCTTATAGAATGGTGTTCAAGAGGTTCATAGCCAGCCAGATGTCTCCTTCGAAGGTGGTCTTCACGTCGTACTCATTTAGAGTATCGGGCAGGGAAATAGCTAGACTAAAGCTCCCAACGCAGGTACTGGATGAGGGCTTCACTAAGATTTTGCCGATTAAGATATATGAGCTTCCTAGGGAGATTGCTAAGGTAGTTCCTAGCTCAGTTAAGGTATACCGTGGCTCCAAGGTTAGTTTACTAACTACGTCGGAGATAATTAGGAGAATGAGAGAAGAAGGTATAGGCAGGCCGTCTACGTACTCTAAGGCCTTAGAGAACAATAGAAGACATGGTTACATAGTAATAAGCAAGTATAGGCAGTTCCTAATACCCACAAAGAGAGGTATGACTGTCCTAGAACTAGTTAATAAGGTGTGTCCCAGTCTGGTTACTCCACTATACACTGCTAAGTTAATGAAGCTCGTAGAGAAAGTCGATAGGGGTATCCCCTACGACCTAGCACTACTTCTACCTCTATCAGCTTTAGCCGAGATAAAAATAAGTGACCTCGTTCACAGAGATAAATCAGTACGCAGCGTGGAAAGTTCGTTGGTTACTACTCAAGAGGACGGCTACAATAGTGTAACTCCCTGAACTCTACCACCAAAGTAGAAACCTCTAGGAAGTCATCGTTCAACCGAAAGCTTCAATTCTTCTATATAAACCAGTACCTTCCTTCTGTTTGACTGATCTGTTTGCCTTCAGATGCTCATCCTCATCTTTTATGTTTACTTACAGAATCTAGGAACTCTCTACTTACCCGCTCACCGGTAGCATAGCTACCTTATGGGTGGGCTCGCAGGGTATCGGGCCCAGGGACACGAGACGCTGGAGAGCTCTCTGTTCTTAGGGTATGGCCCTACACTACCGTAGAGAGAAATAATATACTTACTCTTTATCAAGCTGTCGACGATTCCCATAAATACATCGAATTTGTTTAATCGTTACGAAGTTGCCATGCTCTCTATCTGACCGAATATTCTATGACGTTAAGACCCCTACTCCGAAGTTTTTCAGCGAGTTTCTCAGCCATTAATGTGTCCAACAGAAAGACTCTCAAGAGACATTCGGACTCCCCGCACTCTAGATACCTTAAGTCAGATCCCTCCTCAATCACAGAAGACACTAGACTTACGACATCACTCCTTTTATCTAAGCTAACTTTATACGTGGCTATAATCCCCGAGGCCACGGGCCTCACAACTATTACCCTCGAACTTCTGTCAATCACTAACTCAACAAACATACCTGGTTCAAGCCCTAAAGCATCCCTAACTACTTGAGGAATAGTTATCCTTCCTTTCTCGTCCAGTTTAAGAACATACCTGAAAGATTTTTCAGTTACACCCAATTTCCACGCACCTACCGGGCATCCGTCTCTGAAATGTGTATCCTAGTCCGAAATTTAACTTCAAGATCCTAGGTGAGGTCTAAACTAAGAAGTTTATTCCCTCTAGGATTCTACGAGCTCTAGGTTAAGTTCCTTAATTATATTTACTATGTCTTCCTGTCTTACCCTCTTGTCAAACACTATGGTCGCTTTTCTCTGCTTATCATGTTCTAGTTTTATCTTGTCTATCGTCACAGCCCCAGAAATCATGTCAGCCTCGTTTTTTCTTGGAGATATATATTCTTTGTATTTCTTACGCATGAGCTCGTAATAAGCATCGAAGTTTTCTAGTATCCTTATAGAATCCTCTATATCCTCCCTAAAACCTCTCTTATCTCTAAGGGTCTTCAAGATCTTTAATATCGTGTCAACATCTGCCTCCAGGTACAGATAACCAAAGTACCTAGCTAGTTTTACCTTATTAGAGCTCACTTCTAACCCCACTCAGACAGGTTTCTACACCTAAGATATTAATTCTAGAGTTTAGCTCTGGCTAGTCTCCAGCTTATTATCCTTATCCTATTCAGAACTCGGACTGCAGCTGTTGTCGAATAAATCATTACCTAGATGCTTAAACATATCATAAATCATAGGCTTAACTTCGTGTTGAGTTTACTACCCCCACATTAGTGTCTTTCGCTCTATCTCCTCGCAAGTTTATAACGTCTTCTACTTAAAGTCGTAGATAGCCTAACGATAACGCTAGACCCCAAGATAAAGATATGGAAGGCTATATTCCTCCACTAATGCGTAGATATGGCTAGCATAAATTATAAATGATTCATCGTAAATAGATAGTATTATAGTGTTATGAGACTGTATCCTCATCGATTACTAGGCGTTAGGTTTATGGGTTCCGTTCCCGCATCTTCCCGCAGAGTCTGCCTAGGTAATAAAGCAACAGCCTGGGCTCGGTGGAGTATCAGCAGATAGGAACAGTGTCGCCGACTTAACCACATAAATACCATGGGGGTTCATGGATCCTTGAAGGTAAAATAAATGTCTCTAAGTGCGGTAAGCAAACGTAGACCAACGAGAACTAGTATCTAGAGATAAAACGAAACTAAGAGATCGGGATATCGAATTCTTTGAATATAGGCTGTGTAGAGAAGCATATTTAGCATGTGTTTCAGCGTAATACCAAGAACCTTTCTTATAAATTTTAATGCGTTTGCTGGTCTGCAACTTTTTATTAAACTACCAGGCTTGTCTTATAGGGAAACCTGTTTATTAGATCGTAAGACAGTTATACCTCAATATATAAATCCATTCGAGACTCAGTAAAGTTGAGGAAAGAAAATGGTTAATGCTAAAAATACCTTTGTTTACCTCGGATATATACAGCAGAAGCGGCGGTGTGCTCGGATCGTGACCTTCAGGGTTGACTCAGAGCTCAATGAGTTAATCTCAGCAGCTGCCAAGAATACCGGCAAATCAAAGAGTGAATTCATAAGAGACTCAGTGGTAGATTTCATCAAGTTCCTGGAGGATAACGTGGGCATCGAGGTAAGTCTTCAGAAATACGTTCCTGACCCAAGTAAGAAAAACAAGAAAGGAATTAACGAGTTTGTTGTCCTAGTATGAAATCGTTTTTAGTTTCTGTTACAGTTCACATATAACATTCTTTTCTTCGTACCATCAGTCATAAACATTATTTCACTGAATTTAGCAGGAAACATCCCACTAGTAAATTACAGTAAGCTACACATAATTCTAGAGTTGAATCCGAACAGAAAAATTACGTAGGTTATTTACCTGCTTACTCCTCACTACTCTTCTTTTCCTCCTTCTTCTCCTTCTCCTCCTTAGCTTTAGTTGCCGCTATGATGTCGTCTATCCTCAGTATCATTGTAGCGGCTTCGGTCCCAGCTTTTAATGCGTTGACCTTAACTGCTAGAGGCTCTATAACTCCCATCTTCCTTGAGTCTTCCACGGTTCCTGAGTAGACGTTAATACCGTAGTACTTACCGTCCTCCTGGCTGTGAGCCTTTCTTAACTCACTAAGCTTCTCTATTGGGTCTAGACCGGCATTCTCGATTAAGGTAGCTACCAAACCTTCTAGTGCCTTAGCGTAGGCCTCAATAGCGAGTGACTCCTTACCCCCTACCTTGTTAGCGTAGTCCTTCAAGTGCTTTGCTACCTCTATCTCGAATGCACCAGCTCCGTAGACCACCTTAGGTACCTTAACTACGTCTGCCACAACACTCAAAGCATCTCTGAATACTCTCTCAGCTTCGTCAACAACCCTCTCAAGACCTCCTCTGATAAGTATGCTCACAGCCTTCGGGTTTTTGGTTCCCTCTACGAAGACCATCTTGTCCTCACCAACTTTCCTCTCCTCTACTAGCTCAGCATATCCTAGGTCGTTCTCTGTTAGATCCTCTATGTTGCTGACTATTCTTCCTCCGGTAGCTCTCTCAAGTTTCTCCATATCGGACCTCTTAACCCTCCTAACAGCTAGTATACCCTTCTTAGCTAGGAAGTGCTGCGCGACGTCGTCAATACCCTTCTGACAGACAACGACGTTAGCACCAACACCAACTATCTTATCAACGAAGCTCCTTAAAATATTCTCCTTCTCTTCTAGGAACCTCCTCATCTGCTCCGGGTCACTAATCCTTATCTCAGCATCTATCTCAGTCTTCTCTATCTCTAGTGGAGCATCTAGTAAAGCTATCCTAGCCTTCTCAACCCTCTTAGGCATACCTGGGTGGACGACCTCCTTATCGAGGATGATTCCGTAGACCAGCTTCGTATCGAACAGAGACCCACCGTGCTTCTTTATTATCTGTATGTTGTCTATATCAACGTATTTCCTACCACCTCTCTCCTCCACTACCTGCAGGACGGCCTTAACAGCTATTTCAGCAAAGTGATCCCTAACACCGTGAACAGCTTTGCTTGTCAGGGCAGTAGCAGCTATCTTCTTGAGTGTTTCTAGGTCCTCGATGCTCACATCCTCCGCTAGCTTCTCATTAGCAAATCTCACTGCTTCCTCGAGGGCCCTCTTGTAACCATTAACTATTACAACTGGATGAACGTTCTTCTCTAGTAGTGCCTCAGCTGCCTTAAGGAGCTCTCCAGCAAATATCACCGACGTCTTAGTTCCGTCACCAACCTCTTCATCCTGACCTTTAGCTATCTGAACAAGCATCTTCGCTGCTGGGTGCTGAACATCCATCTTATCAAGTATTGTAGCACCGTCATTAGTTATGGTTATATCACCTATAGTGTCTACCAACATCTTATCCATTCCGCGCGGGCCATACGTAGTTCGCAACATCTCTGCTACTGTTATAGCAGCCATCATGTTGTTTCTCAGGGCTTCCTGACCAGCTGTCCTGGTAGATCCCTCCTTCAATATGAGGACAGGTATACCCTGTGTCGGAACTAATGCCGCCCTAGCTTTTTCCGCCATCTTATACCCCATAGTTTTAAGATGAAACTCTTCTATTTAAGCTTTTATGAAACTTCTTGAGCCTACCTTAAATAACTTGAGGTGAATACCATTGAAACCTACGGTGCCTGTGTAGTTGTGGTGTTCGTATGTTCACTTACTGACGTAGTAGATGTAGAGATCTCAGTAGTTGTAGGAACCTCAGTGAGAGTCTGAGTAACTCCTGTTCCTGTTCTAGTCTCGCTAGAAACTCCGGTTACTATCTTATTACCATATACTCCAAGAGCTATAGCTAAGACTATTAGAGCTACGAGCACGACAACACCTGGAAGAGACCTCCTCTTTTGTTTCGGCATCCCGCTACCCAGATTTTAGTAGACTCAAATACCTTAATATGCTGTTCGCAGTTTCTCTCTGTTGCTACACGTCCTTTAGTTGACCTTATTAGTGTAGCTACATTGTTTTCTATGGGTAATAACGTGGTTAGGGTCAGGCTTTACGGCTCTTTCCGCGCGATCGTGAAGAAAGCGGAGATGATTGTTGAATCTGACTGTTTAGGTACTCTACTAAGTACACTGAAACGCAGCTACCCTGATCTTGCGAAGTTGATAGATTCTGAAGGATTCGTAGTCCTGGTTAACGAGAAGCCTGTACCTCTATCTAATCTAAGTCTGAGACTGAGCAGTGAAGACGTAGTCGATCTACTCCCGATAATCTCCGGCGGATAACTACATCTAACAAGACAAGATAATAATTCAGGTCCTGTGGAAAGATGTGAAGGATCGGGAAAGGTATTTAAAGTAGCATCGGGATCTTAATTAGGCTATTCTCTAGGTCTCTAGGTATATCGAACCCGTACTTAACCTCAAGGAAGTTCCTGCGGAATTCTATGACCTTCTTCTTGACATCCTGGGGATCCCTACCATCTATAGCTACCTCTCGGATAAAGCGTGCTACTATCTTGAAGTCCTCCTCCTTCATTCCGAACCTCGTCATTTCCTGTGTTCCGAGTCTTATCCCGCTAGGATCTCTTACAGCATCCGGGGGATCCCAAGGTAGTAGGTTCTTATTGACTATTATGTTGGCGTCCTCAAGGAGTTTAGCTATTTTAGCGCCTCCACCTTGAGGCCTCACATCGACAACTATAGTATGGGACTTCGTATATCCAAGGTGTTCTGCCAGTACCTTAAATCCTTCCGCAGCAAGGGCCTCGGCAAACGCCTTAGAGTTCCTAACTATCTGATCTGCGTACTGCTCACCAAAGTACATCATCTCAACAGCTGTCACAGCCGTAGCTGGGAGTCTATGTAGGTGATGGTTACTTACGAACCAGGGGAACACGTACCTGGAAACCTGCTTATACATTTCCTCACTATTTGTGAATATCACACCTCCTTGAGGTCCTGGGAATGTCTTATGAGTCGATGATGTAGCTACATCAGCACCCTCATGTATAGGATTAGGCCATTTACCGCCAGCTATGAGACCTAGAACGTGGGCTACGTCATGGACTACCTTAGCCCCTACTGCGTGGGCTGCCTCAGCTATCTCCTTAGTCGGGTGGGGGAATAAGTAGACAGAGGCTCCGAGCGTCACGAACTTCGGCTTTACCTCCTCTATAAGTTTCACTGCCTTATCCACATCAACGTTCCACCGGTCTAAGTCGAAGGGCAACTCTATGTGCTCTATCCCTAAAGCACCTAGAGTCCCGAACTTAGTGTGGGATACGTGGGCTCCTGCCTGAACTGGTGCTATTAGAGCTTTATCACCGGGATTGGCGAGTACCCTGAAAACTACTGCATTAGCTACGGTCCCGCTGATAGCCCTGGGCTCCACATATGTAACCTTGAGGAGTTTACTCATAAGCTCCATAACTAAGAGCTCTATCTCGTCAGTGTATATGTTGCCCTGGTAGTACCTCCTCCCAGGCTTACCCTCAGCATATCTATGCATCATGTCAGTAAAGTACGCTGCCTCAGCAAGAGGGGACATAACGTTCTCTGAAGCTATGAGGTTCACACACTCGAACCTCCTCCACCTATTGTGTGACCTAGTTACCTCGATAATCTTCTTAAGCTCAGGCGGTAAGGACACGTACACCACCAACACTTACTTCACATAAGTGAAATATATAACAAACTTAACCTGAGTCCGTACGAGGCCCTCTATACTGAGGTTAACGATCTTACCATACCAATGCCACAGCTGGACTAAGCCCTACATCACATATAGACTCAAATCATTCTATTCATTCTAAGATTATAGTAACACCATAGAAGTTTACTTCCTCGCCCTGGAGAGGCAGGACCTTCGATTGTAAAGTTCTAGGTAATAAATGCTCTACACACCACTACTTGTATGGGTAATATCGCGAATGTATGGAAATTCGCTGGAGGATGTCTATATGATGCCTGAGTTACTTGGTACTGAGAAGGTGAAGTGTCCTTCGTGCGGAGAATACGAGCTTACTATATCTATGTATGCTGTTGAGACAAGGTTTTTCGGTAAGGTAGTAATAGAGTCAGGAAAATGCTCTAAGTGCGGCTTTCTCTACAGAGATGTGTACCTAGCTGAGTACGGTGAGCCTAAGAAGTTCGAGGTTAAGGTACTACCAGGAAAAGCCGGCGATTACCTTCTAATAAAGTCATCATCTGCGACAGTAATAATCCCGGAACTAGGTATTGAAATAACACCAGGACCAGCCGCACAGGGATACATAACGACAGCCCGAGGTATACTAGAAAACGTCTATGAACTACTTACCAGACTTTGCCAGGAAGTAGATGAGGAGTGTAACAAGAAAATCGATGAAGTATCGAAAGCTATAGAAGGTGAGGTCGGTTTTACCCTGATAGTGGAGGACCCCCTTGGGAGAAGCTCTGTAGTTAAGTTGCCATAAAGCTACTCTACTAAGTAATTATCCTCAGCTACACCACCGGCTGGACGGATCGGGATGAGCTACTTAGCTGAGTCACTGTTTATTTATTATATTAACCCAATATTATACTTGCTGAGAGATGCTGAGCGTAGTTAAAGCGCTAATAGATGTTGCTAGGGCGTATGGAGGATACCTTGGAGTATTTGCGTTAAGCTTGGTCTCCAATTCAATACCTTTTGTTGGGGTTCCTTATTTACTGGTAGTAGCTAATTACATAGCTAGGGAGGCTGTTAGGCTCGGACTCAGTGCTGAGATAGCGCTAGTACTTGCCTCAGCACTAGGTTCGACCATAGGAAAGATAGTAGTTTACGCTACAGCCGCCAGCTTCAGGGTTAAGCTAGGTGAGAGCACCAAGGAGAACTTAAAGTACTTCGTAAAGTACACAAAGAAAGCTTCCTTCCTGCTAATCGTATTGTTTGCCGCAACACCAGCTCCCGATGACATGGTGTACGTCCCTCTAGGGGTAGCAAAGTACCCCCTACATCTCTTCTTCTTTGGGGTCTTCATCGGTAAGGTTATCATGGTGTGGATCATCTCAACGTACTTTAAAGTTATCTATGCCTATCTTGGTGAGGGGTTGGTATTTAATCCGGTACTAGCACTATGTATAGCCGCAGTCACAATCTATTTAACGATATCGATAATGAAGATAAATTGGAAGAAAATTGCCGAGACATATGTAGAGAAAGGTCTGATAGCATCAGTAAAGATGGTTTTTACGGAATTCGTGGGAGTAAGTGTAGAAGCACTGAAGAGGTTACTTCACCGCAAGGGCAGGTAGAAAGAGGTGCTATGAGGAAATCATAGTTCTCTCCTCACCTAAGGGCGCGTTCTCTACTACTATGCTCCCCAGCTACCACCCCAGCATATCCGGCGAACCTGTACTCAAACACCCTAAGCGGGACTACGTGTTACACCCTGAAACCCCTAAAGAGGAGCTAGTCTGACAGTATCTTCCTATGAGATAGAACTAGAACCCTCTCACAGCATAGTAGTAGAGTTCTACGACCGAAACGGAGCCCCTAAACCTCGTGAGAGTACCTCTAGCTACCGGGAGTGGAGTACGTAGGGTGTGGACCCTAAAACCTTCTGATCTAAAACAACTACCCATACCCACATCCTCGATGTCATCCCCGAAACTCCTGCAGCCACCCAGTTCCGAAAGCCGTAGGTAGTCCATCCCTAGCGAGCTAGGCAGGAACCGAAGAACTCAGGCACTCTACCGCTGGTCCATCACCTCCTAACTCGATAGCGAGCTCCATATCCAACTCCCGCAGGGGCTTAGTGAAGGCCTTGGTACCTAGGCCACCGTATCCTAGGGTGCATGCCTCAGGCCTCACGGAGTTATCAGTATAGTAACTACCCTAGCCTATAATTAGCTTGCGGGGACTAGCCTAACTACTCAGGTGGAGAAGGGTTACAACAGGAGGGAAAAAGAGCCTAGACTTACGTAAGTAGTTTCTCGAGCATTAGGTAGTATATGTAGACCATACGCTCGAAGTCATCTACGGGTAGATACTCGTCTGCTATATGTGCTGTACCGAGTAGTCCTGGCCCGTAGGTTATGGTGCTCACTCCTACTTCAGTGTAGTACCTCATGTCAAGGCCCCCTAGACATACGGTAGTCCTGGGCTCAGCACCTAGGACCACTCTAGCTACCTCCTTAGCTACCATTACGAGGTCCGAGTTCGGGTCAGTTAGGGCTGGTGGTAGCCTGTTAACGACCTTGATCTCAACCCTAACGTTACTGGGTAGCTCAGAGGCAGCCTTCCCTACGAACTCCCTAATCTCTTTCTCGACGTCCTCTAACCTCTCCTCGGGGGTTACCCTACGGTCTATGGAGAACGAGTAGTAGCCCGGTACCACATTTATCTTGGCCCCTCCCTTAACCTCCCCGCCTAGCATAGCTGTAGGCCTAGCGCCCCTGGGGTCGTCGTACTCGTAGGAGCTCCTCTTAGTCTCTAGGTACGGTAGGTACTCCCCCATGAGCCTGCTAGCCACCCTAACCATGTACTCAAACGCGTTAGAGCCCAACCACGGGGTGGAGCCGTGGGCCTGCTTACCGTGGACCTCCACCACAACCCAGAGGGCCCCCTTATGTCCTATCCATATAGTTCCGGAGCCGCTGGGCTCTCCAATTATAGCGTAGTCTGGCCTAAGTCCGAGCTCCCTAACTAGGTAACCGGCTCCCGTCTCGCCACCGATCTCCTCGTCCGGTACTAGAGCAATCTCTATGGAGCCCCTGAACCCCCTCCTAGACTCTACAAAAGACTTAGCAGCCGCTATGAAGGCAGCTATGCCACCCTTCATATCCGAGGATCCTCTACCGTAGAGCCTGCCACCCTCAATCACAGGGTCGAAAGGTTTCTTAGTCCAACCACTACCGGCTGGCACCACGTCATAGTGGCCGTTGAAGTGTACCACCGGAGAACCCTCACCGTACCTACCAACTACGATGTACCTAGGGTAGCCCGCGTAGTCTGGGTAGTACCTCCTAACGTAGTCTGCGGGGACCTCGTATACCCTGACGGAGAACCCTATAGACTTTAGAAGCTCTTTAGAGTACTTAGCGAAGTCCCCGTACTTCTCTCCAGGTGGGTTCACGGTAGGTATTGAAACCATGTCCTTAAGTACCTTAATCCCCCACTCGATGTTCTCCCTAACTATATCTAGCCTGGACACCTTACCCACCCTTGTAGGTAAGCTTGGAGACCAGTAAGGTTATCGGTAGATTGAATATTAAGCCCCATATGATTGAGTGTATACCTAGATAATCCGGCCAGACGAAGACTGTCAGTACACCGACTACGAGTCCCACGACTAGTCCAGCTAGTACTCCTTCCTTAGTTATCCATCTCCATATACTCCCTAGTACCCAACCTGGGAACATCTGGGTTATACCCGTATAGCCAACTAGCAGTAGATAGACTAGGTGAGCAGGTGCTGTGTAGGCTAGTATAACACTTATTAAGGTGAATACGACCACGCTTAGTCTACTGACCAGGACTATCTCCTTCTCACTAGCTGTAGGCTTTATCCAACCCTGGTATATGTTCCTAGATAGTAGGCTAGCCTGGGTTAGTATTATACCGGCAGCGCTGGAGAGGGAGGCACTCATACCGGCAGCACCTATGAAGCCCAGTGCTACGGGCCCGAAGGTATCCCTGATGAGAGCTAGGAACGCGTGATCAGCTACGGCTAGCTTCATGCCTAACCCTAGAGCTACGAGCCCTGTTAGGGAGGCCCAGATTATGCCGAGGACGTGGTACCAGGAGGTCATGACTATGCTGCGCCTCAGTACCTTAGCATCTTTAGCGGGGAACACCATCTGAGCTAGTTGGGGCCATACCCAGAAACCGAGCCCGCTGCCCACCGCAGCAGTTATAACCCACTGAACGGAGTTCCTACCAGTAGCTGCCCATAGGTACACGTGCTCAGGCTTGACGCTCTCAACAGCCTTAAAGAGCCCGGGAAGCCCTCCGAAGTAGTGGATTATTAGGGAGAGTCCTCCACCGAGCATTCCAGCTAGCATTATGATACCTAGAAACACGTTTGTTATAGCTACGCTAACCATACCTCCGAGGAGGACGTATACCATGGTGAGAACGAAGCTTAGGACAGCTATGTGTAGTGTCGGTAGGGCACCGTACGTCGATAGGTCTAATACATACTTAGTTGTGAGGATCTGTAGCTGGCCGTAGGGAATATTAAACGTTATCCCGACGAGGGCTGTGAGTATCATCAGGAGCTTACTACCATACCTCCACATAAAGAAGTCAGACTGGGTCAGTAAGCCCTGCCCCCTAGCCGTCTCCCAAATCCTCGGAGCGAAGAAGAAGGCGAGGGTGTAGGCTAAGGCACCATAGATCCATATGTAGAGCACGGGAGCACCGTAGGCGTAGGCCCAACCCGCAGCACCTAGAAACGCGAAGCCACTGTAGATGACAGCAGCCATGTTCAGGAAGGTTACTAGGAACCCTAGGGTCCTACCAGCAACCATGTACGTATCTACTCTCAGAACCTTAACTCTCAGCCTATAAGCTAGAACCCCTATTACGAACATTACGAAGAGTACTGCTAATATTATCGAGGAAGCTATTACCGCCTCCATCAGCGAGCCACCTCCAGTACGTAGTAAGCTACGCTAAGGAGCACTGGAACCATGAAAACCCATAGCAGTACCCAGAACCAGAGTATAGGTATCCCAAAGACGTGGACGTCGGCCCTATTTACTAGGGGTAGAGCTGCTGAGAGCATAATCCAGACCAAGGCGGTAGCAGCTATAAACGCTCTCTCAGCCTTCCTCTTCCCCTGGATAGCTTCCATTAGGCTCTACCTCACCATATGTTTTCCTCCGGAGGTTTATAAATTTGGGAGGACTGTAGGACAGTACCGTTAAACCCTGCGAGATTTCACTCACGTCTAGGCCTGGACTATGGCTGGGTGCTAGTTGAGTCTGAATTATAAGCTTTCTAGTCTAGTCGCTAGGGGATAGTAAGTGAGAGTGGCCATAATACATGAGGCCCCAGTCCCGACATCAAGTAGTAGGCAACTTATGATGGCATTTATGAAGCGTGCTGCGAAGGTCATGTACTTACGGTTCTCAAGACTCGTATCACATGCTTCTAGTAGTGATACCTGGGTTGGTGCGGGACCTGATGTGAGGCTTGATGAGTTAGATGCCGTAGTGGTTCGAGGTCTCGGCAGTGTAGCGACGTTGGAGACCCTACTTAGAAGGGTCAATATCCTCAGGCAGCTCGAATCCCAGGGAACCGTGGTCGTCAATCCGGTAGACTCAATAATGATGGCACGCGATAAGCACCGAACAATTCTCGAGTTGAGGAAGGCTGGGCTTAGCGTCCCAGAAACAGCTGTAGTTGAGGATGTGTTCGACGCTGTGGAGATAGCGAAGAAGTGGGGTAAGGTAGTTATAAAGCCTCTCATCGGTAGTATGGGCTATGGTAGTATACTTGCTAACGACCCTGATACAGTATTCAACGTAGGTAGACTCCTTCAGATGCATGGACTACCAATATACCTGCAGAAGTATGTACGTAAGTATGACAGAGATATCAGGCTCTTCGTAGTTGGGGACAAGGTCTTAGGAGCTGTATACAGGTACTGTCCTGAGGGGACGTGGAAGACTAACGTGTCTCAAGGTGCTAGAACAGAAATAGCTGAATTAACGCCGGAACTAGTTGAGATATCGTTAGGAGCAGCGAAAGCTTTGAAGCTACTGTATACCGGGGTTGACGTCGGTGAGGCGGAGGATGGCTACGTGATCTACGAGGTTAATGCTACACCTCAATGGGAGGGTTTCATGAGAGCCACTGGTATAAACCCTGCTGAACATATAGCTGATCTAGTTATAGAGCTCTCTAAACGCTGAATACCACCTTTCTAAATAACCCTCAGTAAACTAAATCTCTCCCTTAGATCTAATTTCTAAGGTCTAGCTAAGCTTCTCCTTCCTGGACCTCCAGAAACCTGAGGTAAAGTTTATAAGTCTTCAACCCCCAAAAATCTGAGGTGGTGGGCACGAAGTTTTGCCCTAAGTGTGGGACGGTTATGGTGCCACAGAAGAAAAATGAGGGCTATGTTTATAAGTGTCCGAGCTGTGGCTACGAGGAAACATCGAAGACAGGCTCAGGCTACAAACTATCCGGCAAGTCCAGTACTGAGTCTAAGGTGAAGACCACATCGATCGTTAGTGAGGGTCGTGGAGTAGTTAGAAGTCAGGAGGAGATAGAGCAAGAAAAGGAGGAGTTCTACGAGATCCTTCTAGACCTGATGAGTAGTGAGGAAGGAGAGGGTGGAGAGGAGCCTAGCTAACTAGCTAATTAGCTGGTACCGTAATATAGCTACTAGACCTCCAAAGGACTTCTTAAGCCATCCGTACTCAAGGAAGTCCTCACTCACAACAACTAGCTTAACTCCCCGCGCCTCCGCAATACTCTTCAACTCTGCTAACTTCGGGTGATCCTCAACTACTATTAAGGTTTCGACCGCACCGAGTTCAAGAGCCTTCAATATCTCGGACTCACCGTAAGTTGCTAATCCATCGTCCTTTGCTAGATGATACTTGAATTCTTCGAGCACCTCCTTAGTTTTATGATACTTCGTCTCCTTGATGTAGTCCTTCGCTTTCTCCACTAACTCTCTAAGTCCCGGCTCGCTCTGCGCACTCACGTCTATAGGGCTTCCCACTATTAACTTCTGCAGGCGGTAGTCAAGGTACGAACCTTTTACGAAATCAAGCTTAGAATATCCTGGACCACCGATTAGGATCCCCTTAAGTCTACCTGACTCCAGGAGAGGTATAAAGTAGCTACTTGCTTTCTCCCCGACTTTCTTGTAGAAATCTTCGACCATCTCCTCTATTATCCTATCATATCTTCTCTGGGACCACCCGCCCTTACTATGCTTCCCAGGGATATATCCCTCAAGCTCATCAAGTACGACTATGGCACCACCTTTGAGGAGCCCTATCGTAGCTTCATCTCTCTCAATAACTATGAGGCCGTAGATATCGCTCTCCTCAACCATACTCTCCAGGAACTCTGTGTGGAAGTACTTGTCTGTTCTATAGAAGAATATGTTGACAGGTTCTGGAGGGGAAAACACTATCACGATGGTATCTTCAGTCTCGTCATGCTCACCAGCGAACACTACAAGGCCGTTCTTCGGGACTTTCGGGATCTTCAGTAGCCTATCTATAGCGGCCTCCAACGCGAACTGAACCTTGGATCTAGTCCTCTTCAGCTTGATGTTCTCTGTGATGGATAGTTCCTGCCTAAGTATGTTCACTATGTCTCCTATAGGCCTACCAGGTGGGATATAGAGGGATAGGAGCGTAGTTGCATGAGCATTCCATTTCTTGAGCTCCTTTATCAGCTGTTTCAACTCATCTTTAGTTATCTCTAAGTGTTCGGAGCTAAATGCTGGACACCTACCTAAGACTATTTTATTCTCTCAGTGCTTTTAAGCCTAACTAACTGCTAGCTCTCAGCGTTACGATGCTGTTATCAGCTATACCGTAGCTTTTGAGGTCGCTCGAACCCCATATCTCACTAGGTGGAACACCTTCGTCCAGCACGACCTTCAGCCTCACTCTCCTGCCATGGACACTGACCTCAGCGTAGTCAGTGATTGATAGCTCCTTAGCGAGTGCTGGATTTATGTGTAGTGTACCCTGCTTCACTGACTCACCGTACCTCAGCTTTATCCTCCTCTCTCGGACTCCCCCCTCCTTCTGCTTTCTCAGAGCTTCAGCTGGGGGAATTACCGAGAGGAGTGCCTTTATATCCCTTTTCTTACCTAACTCACCTCCCTCCGACGACACGAATTCTACCACCTGATGTCCACACACAACAAGTAATCCAACCTTAAAAATGTGGAAGGCCTATATCTAACAACACTTGAGGTAACTCCGAACACTCTACTATCGGGCCTAGCAGTGTGACTACTACCTCAGAGCCTTCCTCCAAGCCCTCAATCTCCTCCGGTATCTCCAGGAGAGCGTTGCTCCTTATTAGAGTTGAGAGTATCCCGGACCCGGTCAGCTTTAGCGGAATGATTAGGTTCCTATTCCTATCTCTGCAGACGATGGTTCTGTAGTAGGATCTAAACCCGACATCGTTTGCTAGTCTCCTCGTTAGTATCCCGGTAGTGGTCGGCTTAGGTTCTGGGGGTGATCCGTAGAGCTTTGAGAGTATCGGTACTAGAAGAAGATTGAGGGATACGAAAGCAGCTACTGGAAGTCCTGACACCGCTAAGACAGGTTTACCTTCAACTACATAGGCTCCCGCAGTCCTCCCAGGCTTGATTCTGATCCCATGGAAGACCTCACGAGCCCCACTAAGTCTCAGGATAGCCTCTGAGGTTAGATCAGCAGATCCTACCGACGTACCTCCCGTAACTACGACCATGTCGGATAGCTGTAGAGCTTCACTAACAGCTTCTGAGATTCTCTCCACGTTGTCCGGGACTATAGTGGAGTACGAAACCTCCCCACCTATCTCCTTAACTAGGGAGCTGATGATGAAGTAGGTCGTATTTGGGATTACTCCCCGCACTATTTCATCTCCTGTGTTTACTACGGCTATCCTAGGTTTCCTAAAGACCTCTACTTCCTCATATCCTGATGCTGCTAGAGCTGCTATATGCCAGGGTCTCAGCTTAGTACCTCTCCTAACTATGAGATCTCCTGCTACGAGATCCTCACCCTTAAGGGATATGTTAGCTAGCCTCGGATATGTTCTGTACACGAGAACTGTTTCACCACGCACTACACAGTACTCTATCGGGATAACTACATCAGCTCCCTTAGGTATGGGAGCACCTGTAGAAACTAGCACGGCTTCAGACCTCCCTAAAGTAGGGATCTCCATACTGTCAGTATCTAAGCTACCTACTAACTTCAGAGCTATAGGAGAACTCTCCGAGGCCCCAACGACATCTGAGAACCTAGTAGCTACCCCATCAACAGCTGACCTATCAAACGGAGGGAGATCCACCCGAGAAGTATAGTCTCTGAAGGAGTACCTACCGACAGCATCCAGTATATCCACAACCTCCCCTTCAAGCTGTATGGAGACCTCCCTCAATAAAGCATCCAGAGCCTCACTAACACCAGTAAACCTCAGCACCTTACCTATAGCAACCACCAACTAAAGGTGGTTAAGCCCCAAATAACAGCTACTTATCCTTATAAGCCTCAACTAATCTATAAGTAAATGGTGCCGCGGTAGTATAGCTCGGCCAAGTATGCGGGCCTTTCGAGCCCGTGACCCGGGTTCAAATCCCGGCCGCGGCACCACATCAATGGATTTCCCTAGCGAACACATGCGAATCGAGTATAGCTTCCCCTTGGAGACTCTGAGAACTCATAGTAGACTCAAGTATTTGAAGTACTCTACTAGAGTGTGGAAGTACGTAGCTACATTAAAAGAGAGGTCCGTACCATAAAGCAAATTACCTGAGCTTCTCGAAACAGAGCTGAGCTTCTCCCCGCACTAATAGGAACCCTCGCCCTTTAGTGCGGGGAGGTTTGGAGCTGTATTCCCGTTTCTGGGTTTAGTCCCGGGCCGGGTCTTCGGCCCATAAACTTTTCATCCCAGCCCTGAAGGACGAGGCTTTCAATTGTAGCGATGAAATAGACCGTGAGAGTTAAAGTAGAGAATAAAAAGATAAATAGCCCGGCTTAAACTGTAATATCCGGTGCGACCTAATGGTTCAGAAAAGCCTAGTAGTAGCTATTATCGTAGTTGTAGCCATTATAGTCGGTGTAGCAGGTTACTATGTGTTATTACCACCTACCCCAACTACCACCTCAGTACAAACATCTCCAACAGCCACGCCAGCAACCTCAGCAACTACACCAAAAACTACCCCAGTTACTACTCCAACCAAGATCACTATACAGTGGGGAACTGCTTCGGTGGGGAGTGCTGGATACACAGCTCTAGGTCTAATAGCTGACATAATTAATAGGTATATGCCGGAACTTGAGGTTACTGTCATACCTACCGCTGGGGCCGTAGCCAGCATAAAGTCTTACTCCAACGGGGAGCTAGGCGGGTGCTACGCGTCCACACCATCATTTACCGAACTCTATAGTGGTACCGGTAGATTCGCTGGGTTTACCCCGAAGAGAATGCCCGTGCAGACGTTCTGGGCTTACCCCCTGGAGATCACGATCGCCATACATCAAAGAAATCTCGGTAAGTTTAGATGCTGGTCCGACCTTAAAGGTCAGAAAATATTCTCAGGACCGGCTGGGTGGGACGTGGGGGTAGCCCTTAGGGCGGCTCTAAGCGCTCTCAACATAACCTATGAACACGTGGAGCTGGACTGGAGTATGGTGGCCGACGCTCTCGAGAGGGGTACCATAGTAGCTACCATAATGTACACTACAGCTGTTTACGGGCTGCCTGACTGGGCCAGGCAGGCTGAGCTAAGTACACAGCTAGCCATACTGAACCCGTGTCCTGAGGAACTGGAGATCCTGAAGGCTAAAGCCCCACAACTAGGGGTCTTCGATGTAGTTGAGAACTACGTCAGCCCTAAGGAGGTGTTCTCAACTGACGTGAAGTTGAGCTCCGGGGATAAGATGTCTGCTGTAAGATTCTACTACGGGTTCCACGTAGGAACTGAAGTCCCTGAGGAGATAGTCTACAAGATGTTGAAAGTATTAGAGGAGCACTCAAGGGAGCTCGCAGAGTTGAACCCCATGTTCAGGCTCCTAGCTAGTGACTTCGTTGGAATGCAGGTAAGGGGTATAGAAGCCAACTCGATGGTCCCCATACATCCCGGTCTAGCTAAATTCCTAAAAGAGAAGGGAGTATGGAAGGGTGAGTGGAAGATAGCTACCTAAACCTCAAGCTTTTTTTCTGTGACTTCTCCCTAAACTTAGGTGGTCTACAGTGAGACCTCGAGCTACTGGATCTAAGTTTTTATACTTTCTAAGAGCGATCCTAATGACTGTCTACGCCATCCTAATACTTTACTATTTCGCAACAGGTTGGGAAGGAGCTACGAGATTCGTAATCATAATGATCCCTCTCTCGATAACTGTCTGGGTAGTGGACTCTATTTACAAGAGTGATCCGTTGATCCCGAGGCTCAGGAACAGGTATGCTAACCTAGCTGCTGGCACGGTCTTCGTACTAGTATCACTTGCTTCAGGGTACTACATATACAGTAACTTCTGGGACCTTGTCTCCGTTAGAATGGGCTTCTATAACTCTACAGACCTACTAGCCGGGGCCTTGATAGCCCTTGTAGTCCTCTGGTTCGGGGCCGTCAAGTATCCGATAATATTTGCCATCGTTCTCTTTTTCCTAGTCAACGCCCTCTACGGGCGCTATTTCCCAGGGATTCTAGGACATCCAGGTATAACCTATACGAGACTCATAGCTTCGCTCAGTGTCGACTTCTCTACCGGGGTCTTTGAAAGCCTCTCACAGCTAGCTGTAACAGTAATAAGCGCTTTCATGCTCTTTGTCGGGATTTTGAGCGGCTTCGGCCTCGTGGACTCTACTAACAGAATAGTACTCTCAAAGCTTCGATCCCCCATATTGATCCCCCAAACGAACGTCCTAGTAGGAATACCCGTAGGTATGGTCACGGGTAGTGCAGGAGCTGCCACAGCTACTGTAGGTAGTCTAACAGTGCCCATAGTCCAGAGCCTAGGTGTGCCGTTAACGGTTGCGGCAGCTATGGCCGCAGCGACTGGTATTGGTGCTCAGCTAATGCCCCCCGTTATGGGTGCTGCCGCGTTCGTCATGGCGGACGCTCTGGGGGTATCATACTTCGACGTCATGATAAGGGGATTCGTCCCAGCACTAGCTTACATCGCTGGGCTGGCCTTTGCCATATACCTCATCTCCGTTAGGACTGTTAAGGTCAGGGAGGTAACTCCTCAGACGACAAGATCTCTGAGCTGGTATGACTACACCAACCTCGGTCTATTTGTTGCCGGTATAGCGATACTGGTGATTTTAATGGCTACCTGGATCTACGCACCGCTAGCAGCTATCAGAGCTGCGGCTGTGGTGTTAGCTGGTGCGATAGCTGCAAGCCTCTACGTAAGTAGGAGGGGTGGAGCTCCGGGTATAATTATGGATCTGGGAACGAAGCTTATTAAGAGCTTAGAATTCTTCGTCGCTGAAACAGCTAATCTCGCTCTCCTTCTAGCCCTACTCGGGATACTGAAAGCTCTCTTCACAGTTACCGGGCTCTCCATGAAGCTCGGTACCGCTATAGTTAGCTTCGGTGCTGGGAATCTCTACGTAGTTACATTACTCTCCTACTTCTTTGGTTACATAGTGGGGATGGGGGTACCGCCTCTAGGGACTTACGTGATAGTCTACCCAATAGTAGTGCCAGCTCTTATGAGGCTAGGTGTTAAAGCCTGGGCAGCACAATATACAGCATTCTTCCTAGGAGTACATTCAGAGTTTGCCCCGCCTATGTCCGTATCGGCAGCCACTATATCGAGAGTAGCTAGAGTATCCTTCACATCGGTTCTTAAGGAGCTAGTCAAGCTAGGTATAGGAATGCCTATACTGGCATTAGTAACACCTCTAAAGCCTGAGCTAGTACTGGAGCCCAGCCTCTTCCAGATCCTAACGGGCCTCGAAATAACTATCGCGATAATGGGGCTGGAAGCAGCTGCCTACGGAGTCTTCCACAGCAATAAGTATGTAGACCTCTCAACGAGGCTCCTACTAGCTGTGAGTTCCCTGATTACCGTATTCATGAGGGGGCTACCAGAGCTACTTGGACTAGCTGTAACGATTCCGTTAGTAACTTACACTACCTACAAAATTGCGAGGAAGAAACTATGAGGGAAGAGGTAGGTGTGACTAAACTTAAAAAACTAAAAATATTTCCGATTCTACTTACTGGACTTAGCAGACTTTGAGCTGGCGTAGTAGACTGTGTAGATCCACAGTATTGTAATTCCAAGAGTTATGGCTATTACCAACCATGGATCGAACGGAAATGACGGCATGGTCTCACCTCTTCTCCATCTGCCTCATTTTCTTCTCATTCTCTACTGCTCTATACCAAGTATAGAACGATGCTGCTACGAGGAGCCACATTATCACGAAGAACAGTATCCACGCCATGTCCATCACCTACCTCCAGTCGTTTGCTTCTCTATGGACTTGCTGGTTATATAGTAGATTATCGCGCCACCTATTATAAGTATTAGCATACCTGGGAACGTGTAGTATGTGTGAGCTCCTGCACCCCAGCCTCTTATCCATTCCCAGTAAACTATCCACCAACCGAAGAACAGTGCTGGTATCACAATATTCAATTTAACTATGTAGTCCCACCATCTCCCAAGCCTTATGAACGGCTTTATGTCCATGTCCATCAGCCCGCGCCTAACCTTAGTCACGTCAGTGAAGTACGAAGTTATCAGAGCTATGAAGATCAGCCCCACAGCAAGCCCCGCAACACCCCACACAGTGTCGTAGTAGTCTAACCAAGCGTCACTGAATGCAGTTGGAATACCACCAATTATACCAAGAATACCGGTAATGAGGGCTGCGTGTGAGGTCTTTAAACCGAAGTCCTTGAGAGGTCTCATAGCTACCTCATGTATAGTTATCAGGGAGGTGAAGGCAGCAAACCAGAAGGCTACGAAGAAGAACACCGCAGCTACATATCCGGCAGCACCCATCTTCCTAAATAGCTGGGGCTGTTCTGTTTTTGATTAGTGGTCTCTGTGTTTATGGTTTTTAGGGTTGCTGTGCTCTGGGGTTATGTGTTAAGCTCATTAACTCCATTCCTGTAGATAGCTTGGATACCCCGCTGAGTAATGGGAGCAGTGCTCCGAGCTCTGCGGGGTTAGGTGTAGATGTGTCCCGCGTGCCGTTGAGCTCGACAGCCACCCACGACCCGCAGGGATAGGTAGATCCATGCGAGCGAGGTGGAAGTCCCTAGATGTGATGAACGAACATAGACACACATCAACGAGCATCTAGGGACAAACGGTAGTACTACGAAAGCTAGACCGGTACCAGCCTTCTTTATGTCCTCGTATGGGGTAGCTGAGAGTGCGAATATTAGAGGTATTATCGCAGTACCAGCCATCCAAGCTACTGCTGTGTCGTTCACAACGTTACCGAACGCGGTTAGGGTTACATCGTCATTACGTCTCATCCACTGTCCAGCGCATATGAAGAAGCCCCAAGCGATCCCCACGCTCCATATTACCTGTGATAGGGACTGCATCCAGGTAGCAGGATCAGCCAGAGCCTCCACTCTCGGAATCATATAGAACTCCAAACCCTTCTCAGCCCCGGGTAGGGTAGGTACATAGATTGCTAGGATCATTGTGAGTATGAACAGCACCGGGAACATGAACCTGCATACCGTACCTATACCCTTCACTCCGAAGGCTGTGACCAAGATGCTTAGTACCATCATTAAGATCCCGATACCGGCAGATAGTGGAGTAAAGCCGAAGGACTGCCAGAAGGACATGGCATCGAAGTCCGAGGCGAAGAAGGTGGCAGCGAGAGCATGGAGCATGTAGTAGAATATCCAACCGACAACTACCCAGTAATAGCACATAATCATGAAGTCAGCCCAAGCCATCCACATACCTCCGAAGGACGCTAGCTTCTTATGTCTATCAACTAGGTTGTATGGGCCGTGTAGAGGACCTCCCTGCCCTAGCTTCCCAATAGCGTACTCCGCCACGGCTAGTGGGAAGGCGACTATTATTAGCTATTAGCCATATTAGGTAGGTCAATAGGAAGCTACCTCCTCCGTAGTTAGCAGCTCTCCAGGAGAACCTCCAATAGTTACCGGAGCCTACAGATCATCCAACAGCAGTCATCAATAATGCAAAGCTACTCCAGACCTTCTCAGCAGTTTTAGCAACTAAGGAAGTAGGGGTTTTTGGATGTCATAGATAGATACCTCACTTAATTATATATACCGAGATATATATATGTTTTACTTTTTTAAGTGTAACTGTATTTAATTAAATCTAAACTACACCTAAAACTTTTAGTTAGGGCTACTGCATTATAAGTTTGGTGATTAGAATCGCCGGTTGATAGACGTATACTGGAACATCCCATTCTAACTTTCCATCGAGGTAGAAAAGTGACCTTCTACTACGAAGGACAACCAGTCGAAGCATACGAAGGTGAGAGTGTTGCTGTAGCCCTCTACGCTGCTGGATTTGACTCCCTCTCCTGGAGCTCGTCTCTAGTAAGACCCAGAGGACTCTTCTGCATGATCGGTAAGTGCAGTAGCTGCTTCATGATAGTCGATGGAGTTCCCAACACTAAGACATGTAGGGAGCCGGTTAGGGAGGGTATGAGGGTTGAGAGACAGAGGGGGTGGGCTTCCCCTGTAGCTAGCGAGTCGGTAGAGCTTTCAGAGCTACCTGAGGTCAGAATTGATACTGATGTTCTAATCGTTGGAGGAGGTCCGGCAGGTCTATCAGCAGCCCTCACACTTGCTGAGTTCGGACTCGACGTCGTCTTAGTTGACGAGCACTTCAAACTAGGTGGCCAACTACTTAAACAGACCCACAAGTTCTTTGGGAGTGTTGACCTCTTCGGTGGTATGAGAGGTTTTCAGATAGCTGAGGACTACGTGAAGAGAATCTCAAGTAACCCCAGGATTAAGGTTCTACTAGAGTCTGTAGCTTACGGAGCTTTTAGAGGGGGTATTGTGGGTGTAGCTAGTAAGGAGGCTCACTACTTTGTTAAACCCAAGGCGTTGTTGGCCTCTACAGGTGCTCAGGAGAGGTACCTCGACTTCGTCAACAATGACCTACCTGGAGTTATAGGAGCTGGCGGGGCTCAGACAGTCATGAACGAGTACGGGGTTAAGCCGGGCGAGAGAGCTCTAGTCGTGGGCTCAGGTAACGTTGGGTTGATAGTGTCTTACCAGCTACTGCAGGCAGGGGTTAAGGTCGAAGCTGTTGTTGAGGTGCTCCCAGAGATAGGAGGCTGGTTCGTGCATGCGGCTAAGATCAGGAGGTATGGGATACCGATATTACTTAGACACACAGTTAAGGAGGTTAGTGGTAACGGTAGGGTAGAGAAAGCTGTTGTCGTAGAAGTAGACGAGAAATTCAACCCGGTACCGGGGACTGAGAAGGAATTTGATGTGGACCTAGTACTCCTAGCTGTAGGCTTAGAGCCGGACACCAGGTTCGCTATGCAGTGTGGGGCTGTAGCTAGGTGGTCTCCGGAGCTCGGTGGACTTGTACCACTGAGAACTCTGGACCTCGAAACCTCGGTACCCAATCTCTATATAGCTGGGGACTCCGCCGGTATAGAGGAAGCGACTACAGCTATCATTGAGGGGAAAATAGCTGCCCTCTCAATAGCTACTAAACTTGTTGAGTCCTCGAAGGCGTCGAAAGCCCGTGAGGAGATGGATAAGCTGATAAGATTCCTCTGGGATGTTTACAGAGCATCACCACTACTAGCTAGAGCTAGGAAAGGTAAGGAGTCTGTGACTGTCTCTAGGGAGGAGATGGATAAGCTTAGGGTAGAGTTCCCACCTCCCATTTCGTTTGGGTGATGCGACATGGCTGCTGTTCAGGGATTTAGGAAAACTGGTGTAGTAGGGTTAGAGGATCTCAGCGCGCTAGGACTCCTACCACCGGAGTGGAGGCTTAGAAAAGGTCCTGTAGTAGTGCTTGAGTGTCCTGAGATGATACCGTGTAATATATGCGTCCCATATTGTCCGACCAAGGCCATAACGATGGAGAGATTAATAGATCTCCCGAAAGTAAACTGGGATAAATGCACCGGTTGTGGTGTATGCGTAGCAGTCTGTCCAGGTCTCGCAGCATTTGTAGTAGACCTATCCAAGGAAGACGCAGATTACGTTACCGTACCACACGAGTTCCTGCCAGCACCTAAGGTCGGTGAGGAGGTTGTTCTATTGAATAAACACGGTGAGAGAGTGGGGAAGGGGGTAGTAACAAGGGTTTGGGAGAGGAATAAGACCTATGTAGTAACAGTTAAGACCCCCAAGGGTTTAGGTATGGAGGTGAGAGCCATATGGGTGGAGAGGTAGCTAAGAAGGGTACTATAATAATCTGTAGGTGCAATGATGTGACACTGGATGATCTAATGAAGGCCATAGAGATGGGTATCGACGACTTCGAGCTCCTCAGGAGGTACCTGAGATTAGGTTTCGGGCCATGTCAGGGAAGGAGCTGCATAATGATAGCTGCCCGAATATTTGCTAGAGCTACTGGGAAGAGTCTGGGTGAGGTGTTAGCTAACTACAAAGTTAGACCACCGATAGTCCCCATACCCACTAAGTTAGTGTTAAGGGGTGTTAAGAAATGAAGGTGTTAATCGTCGGGGCGGGTATAAGCGGTCTCTTCATAGCTTACGAGCTAGTTAAGAGAGGAGTTAAGGATATAGTTGTAATCGACTCTAGTTATCCAGGTAGCGGTGCTAGTCTGAGGAATGTTAGTTGCTTCAGGTCCTCATTCACCTCACCCGAGCATGTGATACTAATGAAGGAAAGCATCTCCATATGGCTTAAACTTAGAGATGAGTTGGGGATGAAACTTGAACAACGTGGCTATCTGTGGGTAGCTCGAAAACCTGAGACCATGGATACTTTCAGAAAGCTCGTAGATTTTCACCATCAATACAGCATACCGACAAGGATCGTAGATGTTGATGAAGTTAAGAACATCGAACCTAATATAAATACTAACATCGTTGCAGGCGCTATGGTTGACCCAACTGCTGGTAGAATGCCGATCCTAGAGAACTTCATTAATCTGTACCTTAGGGTTAAGAGCCTTGGTGTTAAGGTAGTACCCTACACAACAGCACTAAAACTCGAGGCTAGTGGTAGTAGGGTAGTTAGGGCCGTAACTACCAGAGGTGAGATAGAGTCAGACTACTTCGTTATAGCTGCTGGAGGAGGTAGCGCAAAACTAGTTAAGACCGTGGGCATAGACCTACCAATAGTTGACATACCCAGACATCCCCTAGTTACCGAGCCCTACCGTGAGACCATAAGGTCAGGCCTTATAATAGACTGGGATACACCTGGCTCACCCCATATAACCCAGAACGAACATGGAAGCTTCATACTAGCCAGGGACCTGGAAGACGTTCCGGAGGCCTCAATATACTCACAGAGGATTGACGCTTTCTCACACATAGTTAAGCCACTAGTGGAGCTACTGCCCTTCCTAACTAAGGTAAACATAGTTAGGTACTGGATGGGCTACTACGACATGACCCCAGATCATCATCCAATATACGGGCCGCTACCACCATATGAAAACCTCTACATAGCTGCTGGGTTCAGCGGTCATGGCATGATGATGGCACCAGTAACCGGTAAACTCATAGCTAGCTGGATACTAGATGGGAAGCCATATATCGACATAGCTAACAACTTAACAGCTGAGAGATTCAAGACTGGCAGGTTAGTTAAGGAGCTTGCCGTGATAGGCTAATTTCACCGCAACAGTACTTAAGTTCTTTCTATTTTATCTGCCTAACCTAGTTCACTTTCTTTATTTCTCACTAATTAAACCAAGTCAAAATACCCTAATTTCTGTTTAATCTCAGCCTGGTAGTTAAACTAGCAGAGGCGGTACTCCATCCTCTAGCGGGTCATCAGGTTCCCTAATCGCTACCGAGTAACCTGTTATGTGGCAACCCCTATCAACCGTTGAGATCTCAGGTATTATAGCCCTCCTACCTCCGGACTCGGTTACCCCCAAGATTCTCGCTGAGAACGAGGTGTTAATAGCGCTCACGAACTCCACAACATCACCAGCCTCGACCTCGCCGATGTGGTGAAGGTAGGCTATGTGAGCTGAGGAACCAGTTCCGGAGGGAGACCTATCAAGAAGCATCCTCGAGGGACTTCCAAAGAAGAGTATGCCGTAGTACTTCAGCGGGCTCTCAGAAATCTTCTTGGAGAGCCTAACCCCGTAAAGTTCGGCATTAGTTGAGGGAATTTCCTTAGTTACTGCTACCCACACCTTCCTAGCTAGCGAGTAGAACTCATGGATCCTCTCAGAGCTCCAGTCAAGGCCTAGAGAGTCTAGATCAACTACTACGTAGAGATTCCCTCCATAAGCTAGGTACGTCTTAATTTGACCATATCCATCAACACTGACAGATACAGAGCTTAATACGTAAGAGGGTACGTTAACCATTCTGACCCTTCTTGGAGCTCGCCCAACTACCTCTACAGATAACCTCACTAAACCAGCCGGAGTATCTAACACTATCTCAACCTCAGGCTCCTTAGGCTCTACTAGACCGCTTCTCACAGCGTAGCAGGTAAAACCTATCGATGCGTGGCCACACATATCGTGCCACCCACTTGAATCAAAGAACACCGCTCCAAAGCTCGCACCTCGATTCGAAGGTTCGGTAATCAGAACACCATAAGAGTTCGAGGATCCTCGAGGCTCGTAAGTTAGGAGCCTCCTAATCCAGTCCAGTTTGTTCCTACAATACTCTTTTTTCTCGGTCATAGTCTTCCCAGGCACATTAGGCATGAAGACTAATCTAACTGGCATACCGGCATTATGAAGCTCTACGTAACTAATAGACAGCATATGACTTTCGCCGTAGTTTAAAATGTTTGGCAGATTAATATATCATCGTGAAAGAATTTTTAAATCTTAGTGGAACCACGATCCCTGTCTTCCTCCCCACCCCGAAGTGCTGAGCTCCTAGTTTTAGCTAAGTAAAGTATGTTAACTAATCAAGAAACTAGTTTTGCAACATCCTATAAAGTAAGAATGTAGGTATTAAACCTAGAAAATCTAGCTAGAACGTATAGAAAGAGTGCTCACTGTCCTTCTAAGAAGTTTAAGTATCTTCTCAAGTCCGTACTCTATATACTTGCCCGGTGTTGTAGGTGTTATTGTAGGTTTCTCTCTAGTACCTACTAAACCTTCAATAAAGCCGATGAAGCTCGTGATCATGCCATTACCGTATCCTCCTCCAAGTACTGCTACGACCCCTCTTATCTCACCCTTCCTCAGTAGGTCCCTAAGATAGGAACCAAAGAGTATGTAGGTACTCTCGGTTACGTCTAGCTCAGCTAACCTATCATCTCTATGAGCATCGAATCCTGCGAAGACTATGACAACCTCTGGCTCGAAGATGTTCCTAACCACCTCAACTACGTTCTCGAGGATCCATGCGTAGTGAGCATCCCCAGAACCTGGGTATAGTGGTATGTTCACTTTAGTGCCTTCAGCCCCTAATCCACCTACGTCCTCAAGATCTCCAGTACCGGGGTATAGCCATTTCTGGTGAATATCTACGTGTACTGCCCTAGGCTCCTCCCAAAGTATTTCCTGGGTTCCGTTACCATGATGAGCATCGAAATCTATTATCATCACTCTATGACCAGAGCCTATCAAGGCCCTAGTAGCTACTGATACATAGTCGAAGATGCAGAAACCGAGAGTAGGTGCTCCCATAGCCGGCCCTCTCCTACCAGCGTGATGCCCTCCCGGTCTAGCAAGTATGAACCAGGGCTCACCTGTTTCTACCGACCTTAGAGCAGCTTCTCTAGCTGTAGCTGCGAAGGATGCGGCTACATCACAGGTATATTCATTGACGTAGGTATCGGCATCAACATAATGAAATCCCTTACTACACTCCCTTCTAATCCACTCAACATATTCCGGGTCATGAGCTAGCAAGACAGCCTCATAGTCAGGCTCTAAAGCTTTTATTACCTCAACATAATCCCGGGCAGGAGACCTCCACAACATCTCAGCTGAGGCTTCAACTCTCCAAACACCTTCTGGATGTATATCCTCGGGATCTCTATGAAGTTTGTGCCTCTCATCATAAACTAGTTTAAGCATGATAACCACCAGTCCTTATGGTATCTCCAGTTCTCTCCAAGTACAAAATATAGAGGGAACTGTAGTAAACCCCGAACGTCCGGGAGCCCTAAACCAGTAAACTCCTAAGATTATAAGTTTTCCTCATTTTATTAAAGTTATAATTTAGCGCATGATTTAATGTAACTAATAGCTTCTTGAATGGCATTACATAAACAACAATTTTAGGTATTCACTGATAGCTTTACTTCATAAACGAAGATCGAGCCTAATTCTCACGAGCCGAGCAACCTTAAAGGTTTCTATATGGATAGAATCATTTACCATTAAGAGACTGGACTTCGGTAGTTATCTGAGGCACCCTGATCTATAGTTATTGCTATTTGAAAGATTGTTGAGAACCTGCTCATCAATTCATAGAGCTGTGGTTTATATAGAAACAACTTCTCAGATCTGTTCTCTATAGGTGCTTTAATATTAAGTAATCGTTTTATAACTACGGCTTCTAACTCACCCTCGACGAGGCCTGTTAATGTACCCTCTATATCAGCGTTCACTAGTATTACTATAGGGAGGTGAAGCTTCTCAGCCTCATCATCACTAACATATGTTCTAAGCTCTTGTAGCTCCCTACGCTTAAACACATGTATAGAACCATCCCTACAATTAACGTGGGGGATTTCTTCCTTCAGGAGTTGTGCTAAGGTCTTCCTTCTAATTGCTAGGTGTTTATTTACTATCCTAAGTTCTGCTTGAAGTAGCGACTCGAAGATATCTCTCAGATAGCGTCCCCCAATTTATCGGCTAGAGAAGCTAAAATAGGAAGTGACTGACAGCTTGTTTTTAGAAGCGGTATTGCTGGCTGAAGATAGTTCTCCCACTAATAACCATTGTAAGAGTATATTCACCACCCATAACACAGTAAGTACTGAGAGTTAACTAACACAAATTAAGTGTAAGATGGAGGTCATAAACTTAAATTTGATAATCAGCCGTGAGAGAATCCGCCTCTCTGGAGTAGTAGCGCCTTAATCTTCATGCTCCTGATACGCTCCTCCCTCTCCATCTCATCGAACTTCATTAGGAGGTATCTTATGGTGTTTAGAAGCCTCGGTATCAGAACTTTTTCAAGCATTACAACAATTCTCTTCACTCTACGTATCTCTGCTCCTAGCAACATAAGCTCCTTCTCGTACTCAGCGAGCGCGATCACGACCTCTATGAACTCCTTACGCTTTAACTGGATATCTGAGACCTCTAATGGGAGAGCTGGTGTGTGAGACGGTGTTTCGACCACCTCTATGGATGGAGCCACGACCCCCATGACGTTGCGGGTTCCAGCTATAACACTGATGCTTCCAGGGACAGATTTAGCTCCCTCGTTGAGGACCTCAAGTCCGTAGATCGCTGTAGCGTTCGAGTAGGAGTTGTATATCTCGTTCAGTAAGGTATTAAGTCTCTGCCTAGCTTCATACGCCTTTCTGAGGACAAGGTAGAATTCCTGTATTAGGAACGTCAGTCTATCTCTCAGTATTCTATGTATCCTCCTAGTGAGTACGAGTCTCCTTCTAAGCCTTATGAGCTCTATCTTCGTCGGTCTCGACAGCCTTATAGTCTCGCTACTCAGGTCTTCATCCCCCTGTACTTGGGGTGGTACTTCCTGATGGTCTCAGGCCTTACCTGGGTGAGCTCCTCCTCAGGTAGTAACGCGAATAGCTCCCATGCTATGTCTAGCGTAGTTTCTATGTCTCTCCTCTCATACTCACCTTGATTAATGAACTTCCTCTCGAACTGATCCGCGAACTCTAGGAACATCTTATCCCTACTAGTCAACGACTCTGTTCCAACTATGGTTACGAGCTCCCTTAGGTAGGTACCTTCGGAGTAAGCTGCCGTCAACTGCGCGAATACCTCTTTATGGTCATCCCTCGTTTTTCCTGGACCGATACCCTCCTTCATGAGCCTCGACAGAGATAGGAAGACATCGACAGGTGGGTATATACCTTTCCTCCACATATCTCTTGAAAGCACTATCTGACCCTCCGTTATGTAGCCGGTTAGATCCGGTATTGGGTGGGTGATATCGTCGTCAGGCATAGTCAGTATAGGCATTATTGTCATACTGCCTTTCTTACCTTCAACCCTCCCAGCTCTCTCATATATCGTCGCTAGATCTGTGTACATGTAGCCTGGGTATCCCCTCCTACCGGGAACCTCCTCCCTAGCAGCTGAGATCTCCTTTAATGCCTCACAGTAGTTAGTCATATCTGTGAGTATGGTCAGGACATGCATGTCATACCTCCACGCAAGGAACTCGGCAGCAGTTAGAGAGACCCTAGGTAACGCTAACTTCTCTACTGTAGGGGCGGAGGCAGGAGCTATGAAAGCTATGGTCCTATCGAGAGCTCCCATAGACCGTAGCTCACGTAGGAAGTACATAGCTTCCTCATGCGTCACACCGACAGCTCCGAATACGACAGCAAATTTCTCACCTGACCCCTTCGTAGCTGCCTGCCTAACTATCTGCATAGCTATCCTGTTATGCGGTAAGCCTGACCCGGAGAATATCGGTAGCTTCTGCCCTCTAACGAGGGTCAGCATCCCGTCGATTACTGATATGCCTGTCTCAATGAACTCCGACGGAGGTATCCTAGTAGCTGGGTTTAGTGGAGCTCCGTGGATATCTAAGTAGTCCTCCGGAATTACGGGTGATCCTCCATCTATAGGTCTGGCTAGACCGTCGAAGATCCTGCCCATCATATCTATTGATACAGGTATCTTCAGCGTCTCACCGCGGAACCTTATGACTGTCTTCCCAGGTGCTATACCTAGTGAGGTTCCGAAGACCTGCACGATGACTACATCCTTACTTACATCTATCACCTGACCCATCCTCACGTTTCCATCTACATCGATCTCCACAAGCTCCCCATAACTCACACCACCAAGTGCCTTAGCTAACACTAAAGCTCCTCGAGTACCGATAATCTGCTTTGTCTCCTTTAATAGTAGTTTAGGTGGTTTAGATACCCCTGACATCATTGACCCACCAGCTTACTGAACTCACGGTCTAGGTTTTCGAGATAACGAGGAATCTTCTCCTTTAACTCATCTAAAGTACTGAACTTAAGCCGGAGTAACGCATGTCTACTCTCAAGCTCCCTTATCTTCGCTACAGGCACTCCCCTTGCAACAGCCTCTGAAGCTCTCTTGTAGAACTCCGTTATAGCCCGCATCATCAACAACCCTTTCTCAGGAGGTGAGTAAGCATCTGCCGGATCCAACGCGCTCTGTTGTAGGAATCCTTCACGTATTATCCTAGCTATCTCCAGTACTAGCTTGTCTTCCTCGGGCAGAGCCTCAGGGCCGACCAGTCTAACTATATCACTCAACTCGGCCTCCCTCTGAAGTATTCTGAGCATGGTAGCTCTACTCCTACTCCACTCCCCACCGGTAATCTTATCCCAATAACCTCTCACAAAATCAACGTAGAGGCTGTAGCTAGTAAGCCAGTTTATTGAGGGGAAGTGCCTCCTCGTAGCTAGGGAGTAGTCGAGGGCGTAGAAGCTCTGTATGTATCTCACAGTACCTCTGACTACAGGCTCACTGAAATCCCCACCAGGTGGGGAGACAGCTCCGAACACCGTAACACTTCCGAACCTCTCAGGTTCTCCCAGAACCTTGACCCTGCCAGCTCTCTCATAGAACTCTGCCAGCCTACTAGATAAGTACGCTGGGAAGCCTTCCTCACCCGGCATCTCCTCCATCCTACCACTGACCTCCCTCATAGCTTCAGCCCACCTACTTGTAGAGTCAGCCACTATCACGACATCGTAACCCATATCCCTGAAGTACTCAGCTATAGTCATACCCAGGAAAACACTTGTTTCCCTTGCTGCGACAGGCATGTTACTGGTGTTTGCTATGAAGACGGATCTCTCCATCATAGGCCTACCCCTCCTAACATCTACGAGCTTTAAGAAGCTTGTGAGAGCATCCGACATCTCATTACCTCTCTCACCACACCCAACATAGATAGCTATATCAGCGTGGCTCCATTTAGTTAATTCCTGAAGTAATACGGTCTTCCCAGTGCCGAAACCTCCTGGTACAGCAGCCTTACCGCCCTTTGCTATAGGGAATATATGGTCTATTACCCTAATCCCCGTAATCAATGGTTCGGTGGGGTTCAGCTTCTCTCCATACGGTCTCGGAATCCTAATAGGCCATACCTGATAGAGCTTTACCTGATATTCCCGAGATCCTGAGGAGACCGTGGCTACGGTGTCCTCAATAGCGTAATCACCATCATCCGCAATCCACTTCAGTACTCCTCTAACGTCGGGTGGTACCATTATCCTGTGCTCAACTATGGGGGACTCACTAACATATCCTATTATATGTCCCGGCGATATAGCATCTCCTATCCTAATCTCTCGATTCCTCCTGAAATACCACTTCCTACTTCTATCTAGTGCCGGTAGCTTGACTCCTCTCTCGATGAATATATTGTTGAGAAGCTTAGCTATGTCCTTTTCAGGTCTCTGAAGACCGTCATATATAGATCCTATCAGCCCAGGACCTAGCTCTGCTGAGAGAGGTCTCCCAGAAGCTTCAACCCTCTCACCGACAGTTAAACCTGTTGTCTCTTCGTAAACCTGTATATATACCTTCTCACCTCTAATGGCTATGACCTCACCTATAAGGCCCTCATTACCTACGTAAACTACCTCATACATCATCGGGTTTGGAATATCGACGGCTACTACTAGAGGGCCGGCAATCCTATATATCCTACCTACTCTACTACTCACTGTTCTCACCCTATATAAACCTCGTAACCTATGTATCTACGAATAAGTTCTCTGTAGTAAGTACCTGGATGCTCTGAGAGCTTCTCCCTAGTGTCAGGAATCACAGTGACGATCGGATACCTCCTCTGTAAGTTTAATTCTATGAAGCTGATCTCTCTCGGAATCAGACCCTCCTGAACGATTATAACGGCAACATCCTTATGCTCCGTTAGCTCGCTTATGGCTCTCCTCGCTTCATCCCAACTATCAACAATATAAACATCCTTAATTCCAAGCATCCTCATTAGCGGCTCAAAATCCCTCTTTACGACAGCACAAATACCTTTTACGGTCTCACTCGGTAGACTCATCTCACCACCCAAGACTGAGGTAAGGTATACCTCAATATGTGAAGCTCAAAGTACCTATTTAGAAGGTATAGAGTAAGAAGATCTATTACCTGTGGAGAATAAAGTAGGTAGTCCTTGCATTTACTGTAAACATAACGAGCTTCGAGTATTGCCACCCTATAAGGTTCTGACTTGGAGATACTGGATAGATAATCCACAACGTTCTCAAACTCATGTTTATACCCGGAGACACTCTTGAAGTCTCTTAGAACATTCTCGATGAATTCTCCAGGGTGCTCCTCTTCCTTAATGCCCAGCTTAACCATGTTTAGGAAATACTTTGTGTAGCTCGCTGTAACAGTCAGTATAAGACATTTCAGAGAGTCAGAATAGTCCTCAACAGTTATGGTATAACCTTTAGATATGCCCACACCAAGACACTTCCTTATGTTTCCTAGGAAAGTCTTAATTAAACACGTGAACGTTCTTTCCCTAACGCAACGCTCAAACACCACGAGATCTTCCTGCCTTAGAAAACTTGTTTTAGCCTCACTTAAATCTCCTCGCGAAAACGCCGGGTACATCTTCTCGAAATCATAAAGCGGTAGGAAAGCCTTAAAGTACCGTGCATAGGGTGAGGGGAGAAGATCGTAGATTTGCTCAAGTTCCTCCCAAGTTAAACTAGTGAGTATTGTGTCAACTTCATCTACGGTTTTTGCTGTAGATAGCCTCAGGTACTCAGTCCTGGAGTTGTACCTGGAAACTATTTGTGGGAGATCCGCAAACCTCTCTTCTAGAGCTAAATCCAGTAACTCCTCAAGTCTTGGATTCTTGCTTAAGTATGTCACTAAAACTGTTTTCAGAGCCCATCTACTCAGTTTATATGGCATCCAATCACCGCTCAGATGCTAGTAACTGCGGTACTATAGTTCTAATAGCCTTTTCAAGTCTCCTGTCGTAGGAGTTATCTACTGCTACCTCACCTCCAAAGCACTCCACTATTACACCTCCAAGGATGTTTGTTCCGTACACACCCTCAACTCTTACTCTATATTTTCCCTCAACGTAACTTTTAATGTAGTCTGAGAACTTGATATCACTTGTAGAAACCTTGATTACTACGTAGTCTACTTTATCGACAGCCCTTAGTAGCTCCTCCATAGCCTCATCTACCAGTCTCCTAATAGACTCCAACCTCTTATCTTGGGGTAGAGCTCTGAGGGAGTCTTCTATCAGGTCTCTGATCTCTTTAAGTATGGTACTTCTAGCTCTAGCTATTAGAAGCCTGGCCTTGGATCTAGCCTCAGCAATCCTAGCGTCTGGGTTTATGTCTCTTAATAGCTCTGCCTTCTTTTGTTCGATGATGGTTTTCTTTTTTCTTACAGCTTCCTCCACGATTTTCGTAGCTTCATCTTCAGCCCTTCTTATAATAACCTCAGCCTCGGACTTGGCCCTATCTAAAACCGTCCTTCTCAGCTCATCTACACTCATAGGGCCCACTTTTATAGCGTCATGCTGTTAGCATTGAGGCCATCAGTATTCCGAAGACCATCCCAAGTATCCCGAAGAACTCCTCGTATGCTGCCAGTATTATTGTCGAGCCGAAGATAGCACCGCGCGTCTTAATTAGCTGTGATGCTCCCTCAGCACACACCTTTCCCTGCATCCACGCTGAGAAAAGCTCAGCGAAGCCTACAAAGATACTTACCCCGAAGATTCCTGCCGCAATATTTGGTGGTATCTGAGGGTATTTACTGAGGAGTGCCGGCAAGTAAGAGCTGTACATCAAGAACATGTAGACGAAGCCGTACACTAATGTCTGGGTAGCTGGCAGGAAAGCTAATGCGAAGACCCTACCTCTCTGCCCGGGATCCTCCGCCACGGCAGGTAGACCAGCAGCTATAGCGTTGTACATACCTATCGCAGTCCCTATAACAGCGAGAGCCTCGGCAAGGCCTGGACCTATGTACGCGAGGATCTCAGACATCTTTAGACCCCCAGGCTTAACTAGGGTAAGCCTAATAAACCGTTAGATGTTTTCAGCAACTTCTGAAGCATATTGCTGAAATTCCTCATCTAGTTGAACCTCCGAACATTACAGGGCCCAGCGATACTTTAACCGGCGCTATCCTCCTTCCAGCTCCCTCATAGAACTTCGTTGCCATCTCGTAGCTAATTAATCTAAGTGCGTGTATGTATGGTCCTAATACCGAAGACGCTAGTATGAATACATGTAGTAGGAATCCCATAACTACTCCAACAATGATACCTATAGCTATGTTTATAGATGCAACACTACTTACAAAGGAGGCTAGGTACGTATTAAACACTGCTGCTAGCAGACTTGATGCTGCCCCGACACCTGCTATCCTAATGAATGATAGGACGTCCGCGAAGGGTCCTATCACGTCAAAAATCCACATCATAGCACCTAGGGGGCCGGTAGTCTTGATCTTATAGAATATGTATATACCAAGAGACGTGAAGACCACGTACTCTACGATGGTTTGAGGCACGATATTACCTAGCTTAAATACATCTATATCTATCGTACCCAATTTCCACGTTAGGTAGGGAGGTCCGAATATCATTAGGGAGATCGTGACCACCTCCCCAACTGCTGTCCACATATCGCGTGTCTTTATGACAGCCTTTAGCAACCCAACACCGTGCGTCACTAGCATGGAGATATAGCCGATGTAGAGTGCCAGCACTATAGACCGTAGCACATAGTCCGCAGCTTGTTCTAGACTTGAGAGTGATGGCAGGACAGGTGGTAGAGGTATGTAGCTCCCTAGTAGGTTCCCAAAGAAGCTTGCCGATAGTAGACCTGTAACAACCATACATATAGCTGTCAAGTTAACTACTCTCTGTAGCTTCTGAAGGGTTTCCCTACTCTGCACGAAGAGAGGTAGGAACAGTTTTGAGGCTATGAGAAGCCCGATAGCGTAACCTACATCTGGGAGCATGAGAGCTACAAAGAAAGCGAAGAAGTATGTGAGGAATGGAGTAGGATCCCACTCCCTCGGTGATGGGTACCCATTTAACTCTGTAAACATCTCGAACGGTCTGAAAGGCTCTAGGTTGTTGAAGTCTACGGGGGGTTCCGCAGCTTCCTCGAATATCACGTGTACAGGTCTTCCGCGGAGCTCCCCTAACAGAAGCTCCTTCTTAGATCTGGGGATCCAACCTACTAGCAGCGACAGATACTTAGACTCTAGAGCTATCTTCAGAAGCTCGATCTTAGTATACTCAGCATCTAACAATACCTTCAGTAACGCTATATCGGGAAGGTTGGTTCTTATGACTTCCCTCATCCTCGTTTCAACGTACTCTAGATCTCTCCTCACAGCTTCTTTCTCAGAGCCTATCCTGCCTGCCATATCACCTAGAGTCTCTGCTTCATACGTCCTCACCTTAATGACCTTAAGATTCTTTCCTGGAAATTCCTTGATGACCTCATCCATTACGTCCCTCTTAAACATTAAGGTTGTGATAACGTTTTGCTCGTCGACCGCGAGCTCACCTACGGTAAACAAAGCTCTCTTCTTTATAGACTCAACCTCTGTTCTCGGTCCTAGTACGGTTCTAGCAACAATTAATGTCCCATCATAATCTAAGATACTTCCACCAGCTCCTCGATATGTTGGTTCTAAGTACTTAACGTATCTCTCCAATATTTCGAGCTCCTTCAACTTCTCAGTATTCTCTTTTTTCCTATTATCGAGAACCTTAAGCTCGGCTAAGACATTACCTAACCGCTCACGAAGCTTCAGTAATTCCTGCCTTACATCTGGAGGTAACTCAGTAATCTCGAATGTTAGGGGCTCCTCTATGTATGAGTTGATCATGTCAAAGATCTTCTTACATTCCTCTACTAGCGCTATATACTCCTTAATCTTCTCTACTTCCTTTCCCGCGTTATCCATCGCTACAGGCTCGAAGACGCCTATACGCGCAAGTTTTTCTAGTATAGAATCAACATGCTCCTTAGATGAGATGACATAAGTCCTTAGCGCGATATCAGGATCGCTAAAGAAGGCGTATCTCAGCTTCGACACGGTATTGATTCACCTTAAGCTATATCAATCCCAGCAACTACTGCAGCTACTTTCTTAGCTACATCGCTGAGTCTCTTCTTGTGAGCTTCGACTATCTCCTCAGCCTTCCTCTTAGCTTCCTCAATAATCCTGGAACACTCGTCGTAGATTTTCTTCTCTAACTCCGCTCTAAAACTCTCCAGCTCACTAACGTAGCTCTCATCTCTCAATATCTCCTCAGCTCTCTTCTTAGCTTCCTCAATAATCCTGGAAGCCCTCAACTCAGCGTCTCTAATGATCCTCTCGGCTTCCGCCTCAATCTCCTTCACGACATCACTCAAAGGAAACACCGCTAAGAGTAAGGTATGCAACATCAGCTTAAAAGTTCTGATACATCAAAGTATATTCAAGATGAAGTACTCGGAAGTAGTATTGTAAACAGCTTACTGCTTATACTTAGGGCAATGCAATCCAACAAAATAACTTAAAGTATGGGATCTTTAATCTATCTCAAACATCTTAGGTATATGCCTGACTTTTACGTTTCTCGACTGCCCTGATCATGGCTTCTACCATACCCCTCATAACTCTCTCAGGCTCTTTTGATTTCACTATAGCTGATGAGACTAAGACTCCTGAAGTACCTAAGAATACTGCTGCTTCAGCATCTTCCGGTGAGGATATCCCGGCACCGGTAAGGATTACTATGTCAGCATTATACTTTCTTATAGTGGCAACAGACTCCGTAACTACCTCCGGCTTTACCCTCGATACCGCGAGACCCGTACCTATCAGTTCCGGGGGTTCTATAGCTACCATATGAGGCTCTAGTACAGATACGGCTGCCGCTTCTCTAGGTCTAGTAGCGCATACCACTATTCCCAGGCCGAGGTGCTTAGCTTTCTCCACAAGGAACGCTATCTCATCTAGCCTCAGCCTCCTCTCACTATGATTAGCTATGAAGCCTCGGGCACCAGACTCCTTCACTGCTTCTGGCGGGATAGAACCGGTGTGAGCACCCAGCTCGACAGGGTCAGCGTGTTGTGCGAATACTGGTACCTCAAGAGACTCTACTAAGGTCCTCAACTCAGTGAAAGGTGGTGCTACAATAACCGTTGCTGAACCCTTGAAGTCTAGGTAGACTCTCTCAGCAGCCTTACCGAGTGCTAGGGCTCCACGACCTATGGACTGCTCATAAACCTTGAAGTTGATGAGCAGTATAGGATCTCGAAAGAAACTCAAAAACTAGCACCTTATGAATAGCCCTACTCCTTGGATTCATCGCTAAGTAGCTCAGACTTTACCTTCGGCTTAGCTGCCTTAACAGCTCCCTCAACCTTGAAGAACCTGTCCTTCAGCTTCTCCAGGACTTCTGGTAGTGTCGTGTACTCCATCTCCTCCGGGCCTAGCCTATGTGGCATGAACGGACCGTGCCTCCTCATATAGTCAGCTACAACCTGTGCCATCCTCCTGGTCTCGTCGAACGCTGGATCGTCGAAGAGGTCTACAGGGCCTATTAACTTAGAGTTCTTGACCTGGAATCCGAGACCTACGATCCTTGGTGGCCCATCAAATCTAGTACACTTAGCATACCTTTGCGGTACCGGCATTAGCGGGCCGTGGTGTGATCCCCTCATCCAGCCAGCTACTAGGTGAGGGAAGGCGAATGCTTCGAGTATCTCACCCATGGCTGGAAATCCTGCCTGGGCCCTGACTACCGCGACTGGGTCATCCTTCCCTACGTACCTACCAGCTATGAGGCTAAGCCTCTCGACACTGACTACAGCAGCTATCTCGTCATCCACCTTTCTATAGACCCTCCGGACTATGTACCTAGCGGGAGTGCCGATTATCGCCAATATATCGTACATCTCCTCAGGTGCGCTCATTATTACTGACTTACCTTCGAATACGTCGTATATCTCGAACTTGAAGCCTGGGTGTAGCTTAGGGTCTATGACCAGGCCAGCAGTGTTGAAGGGGTCAGCAAATACTTTAAATATGGGGAGGTTGAAGGCCCCTGGCTCAGTTTTATCAGCCATAAACACAGCGATCGGCTCAGACGGCCTCTCATAGAACTCCATCTCAGCTACTCCAGGACCTAACCCACGGACGTTTCCTGAGAATGCCTCACTGAGGAGGTCCTGACCAGCAGCGTATAGCCCTAGATCCTTAGCTATCCTCGATGCCTCCTTGAACGCGTTCCAAGCTACTTCATGTACTTCTGGAGAATCAACACCTTTTCTGTGGGTCATTATTAGCTCGAGATCGTCACCAGCATTCGTCACATAGAAATCCACTATGATCCCCTTCGCCTTAGCTTCAGCAAGGACCCTAGTAGCTGCGGCGATAGTATCTGGGTGTACAACTACATGCCCGGAGACAGACCCTATGTCAGCCTTAATTACGGAGACCGTGGTCCTAACCTTCTCGGAGCTCAAGCTACCACCACAAGATGTTTTAATAAGATAAATATAAACTAGAGAGTAAGTAAATAAACCCCTAACTAGTAATTGCTGAGAGCTCCTGACTTATTATTTAGCTAGACCTTAATACTTGGTGGTATTTGGATGTCTCTACCTAGATTCGAGCTGAGGAAGTCTGACAGCTACAGAGTCTTACACGCTAGTGGGGCTATAGTGACCTTAAACCCTAATGAAGCCACGATAATATTCTTTGTAGAGAAACCTGTCCCCAGAGTAAATCCCGACGGGTCCATGGCTATCGAAGCAGTTGAGCGTGAGCTACTAGTGGAGGTAAAGCTATCACCTGTAGGTATGAAGTCTCTGGCACTAGCATTACTCAATAACTTACAGAGCTACGAGAAAGCCTTCGGCGAAATAAAGCTACCGACAACCACAGAGAGACGGGAGAGGGATTTAAGTATTTAGGATAGTTATCTTAAGGTAGAGATTTAAACGTCGGGAACCTCCCTACGGTAAAGTTAGATAGCTACGGAGGAACCTGTAGAGTAACTCTGGATGCTCCATCGAGATTGAGGTCACCAACTTGTCGACAATTTCGATTTTTTCTTCACATCGAGGGCAGTTCCCCACGTGCTCCAATACTCCTGAGACTAAGGCATAGGAGTATATGTCCGATCTTAATATTCTATACATTGGAATAAGGACATTGAGATCCCCGCTTCTAGCACTAACCCACGGCTTCAGCACGGTGTTATAGTATAATAGATTCCTCAAGAAAGTTGCTAGTATGTCGTTAAGGGTCAGGGGCACAGCAATGATATCTAACCTAATACCTAGGAGATTCAGAAAGCTTTCCGGGTTCAGGTACCTCTCAGCACAAATACTTTCCCCAGGTAGGAACACCACATCATCCACGTATTTTCTCAGCTCATTAGCACATCCAAGTAAAAAATCCTCGACAACAAGTCCTACAGTCACACCCTGAAACCCTCTCTCAATATCGTTCAGGATCTTAGAGAGTACGAAACCTTCAACAAGCCAGCATGAGCAGACTAAGATCCCTACCTTAAGACCTACACCACGTTTATATGCTAATGAGAAAGCTCTTTTAACTTCCTTTACGAGGTCTCTATACAGGCAGGTAACACAGAGCTTCTCGCCTGACTGCCTTCTCAGATAATTAGCGGACCTCCGCTCGCAATAGGAACACTTGATTCTCTCATACATCCATCTCCCATATATATCCTTACTGTCCACACTAGATATAATTTAATATAATTCATGGATGTACATTGAAGATGGGTGAAAGCTTATATATCTAATAGCAATTTCTGGCTCTACTAGGGGGCATCAATGGTGAAGCTATTAGCAATAAATGCTTCACCCAGAAAGTACGGAAACTGCTATAAACTACTAAGAGTCGCGGTAGAAGCTGCGAAACTGATAGGTGCTTCAGTAGAGCTTATACATCTTTATGACTACACGATTAAACCTTGTATAGGTTGCGTCAGTGATGGTCAGACCTCATGTAGATTTCCATGCGTAATTGACTCTGACGATGGGAACTTAATTCTAGATAAGCTCGTCTCCTCAAATGCGGTGATATTTGCTACACCGATATATTGGTACGGTCCGAGCGGGCAACTAAAGAACTTAATTGATAGGATGACGTCCCTCGAGAACATGATATTCGTATCCGGTAGATCACTAATGGAGGGGAAAGTCGTAGGGTTCATCGCTGTGGGGGCTGATAGCGGTAATATCTCCACCATCTCATACCTCATGGCGGTCATGAACTCTATGGGCGCTATAATACCGCCCTGGGCTTTAGCATACTACATAGCCCAGGGAGACGCCTTGGAAAGTACTGAATCTGTTTTAGATGCCGCGAACCTAGGCTTCTTAGTCGCTAAAACAGCTCAGCTCCACAATCTCGATGAACTACGCTACAACCCGAAACTCCTTGAAACCCTGGGAGGAAAAGACCTCATTGAGAAAATAACTCGTGAGACACAAGAGATATACTCCTTAGAGGCTCCAAAGAGGATGAAGCAGATTCTTAAGGAATAAACTCAGATAAATGCCTTCACATCACCTTATCAGTGCCGAGGGAAGTCATCACGTTATCGTAGGGTCATAGCGTGGGTTTCACATCATGTTATCAGCGCTTATAGACCTATTTCATCCCCTAAAATTATAGTCCTAAGAACTCTTTTATAGAGCTTTCATGGGTAAACTACGTCTCAGATAGGTGATACCTATAAGCATCGAGAGATGTCATTAGTAGTCTCCGATTCTCTTAAAGCAAATGAAACCTAAGATAGATGAGAGACAGCGATAAGATTAATCCGCATAATCTCACATACTATTGCTACGCCTAGTCTGTATAAAATGATTAGGCTTTACCTAGGAAAGGTTTTTGTATGATTATGCATATCCTGCTGAATGTGATGTCGGAGAAGTTTCGGTTGATATGTCCTTCACTTTAACTTTATTGATGTACCTATTTCTCAACATCGTTAACGTTAAGTATAGAAGTGTGTAAAAGCCTACTTGCCCTAGGTCTAAAGCCACTACACCCGGATTTCCATTTCCGAAGTCTACTATGTTAACTAGAGGGATGAGTATGAGTTTTCCCTGTTCGGATAATAATATATTTAGTAGCCTGAAGTAGTAGGTAGTTGTTAGGAGAGTTGAAGAAACTAGAACAGATATGTAGGGTCTGGCTTTGAGTACGCTTCTAGTGACTAGTGTCCCGATATATACTAAGAAAGCACTTAGGGTTATAGCATCGTAGATATTTCTCGGGGTTCTGTAACGACTAACTAATCCGGAAAGTAGTATCACCGAAGAGATGAGTAGCCAGGCTGACAACGTTAATACTATCTCAATCTGAGTACTGTTCTTCCTTTCATAACCCAGGTTATCAGCATTTCCAGCAGTGCTCATTAACTCGCCAGACCCTCTTCTCATCATCTTACCTTCTATCTACTTTCCCATTTACTTTGAGTTGCTGACAAGATATAAGCAAGATTTGGGTGCTACGGAATTAGCTGTAGGTCACGAAAATCTTGAGGAAGGACCTTAGATGTAGCTACAAGCTTATCGTACTGCTCACCGATGAATTCAGCGAAGACAGGACAGGTATCGAACTTACCCTCCCTATCACAACGGGATTTCTTCTGCGACTTCAACATCTTTATGAAGCATGAATTCATCTTCTTATCGAAGTATGGACATAGCTTATATGTCTGCTTAGCTGATCTTACTATTCTCTCAATCCACCTACCTTTCTCTGTACTCTGCTGCGAAATATCTGACTGGGTAGATTGGGCAGACAACAACGTCACCACTTATGTTATCCAACAACTATGAAACGACCGTCCTCTAGAACGTAAACCCTGCCCTCACTAACTAGCTTAGTTAAAGTCTTCCTTATCTTATCCTCACTAGCTATTCCAGGTAGGTATCCATGTATCTCCTTAATATTCATCGGCCTCTCCCTTAGTAACTTGAGGATTATCTCCACAAGCTCGTCCTCGGTAGGTGCCCTAATTACCAGCACCTCAGGATCTTCGTACACAACCTTGAAATTCAAGTCAACTCTCGAAGATTCGACCTCTTCATTAAGCTCGTTATGCTCCCTTCTCCTCTTCATCTATCCCCCTAATGCTTTTATACTACGCTACTTAAAAGCATTTATAACTGAAAGTATCACGCTTCAGAACAGGGATGCGGGATTATTTTCAAGCCCTAGATATCAGCACATTAGTGAGGGGGTTCGACCTACATAGGTGTTGGTAGCCCTATGTAGGTCTTGGGGTTCACCGAGCTCAGCCCCCTTGCGGGTTCATCGAGGGTATATCACAGCTCTCACCCTCATTCGTGGTAACCCCGCTCAAAGCCCCATAACACCTCCCCCACCTCTTCATCAACCTCACCGGAGGCTCGAGATCAGGCGGTAGAAGGTGCTCGGGCTTTAAGGAAACCCACACATCTTAAGATATATGTTCACCGCCCCGCACAGCTGGCGGTCTAGTTCCAACCCGCACTTAGGGCACGCGACTACCCGCCCCCTTCGGAGCTTTACTAGCCTACCTCCACACATGGGGCAGGTAGAGGAGGTATTTTTAGGATCGATGGGCTCGACCTTGGACTTGTAGCTCAGGTACTGAACTACCTGCTTCCAGTTCTGCTTAGCTATGCTTTAACTTATAGCTAAGAACTACATACGAGCTTCCTAGCACCCTCAACTACCTCCTTATATCTATGGGACCTCACCCCGTAGAGCTTACCGGCGAGGTGTGAGATTACCGTGATTAGGTCTCCGCGAGCTTCTCTCGAGGTTCCTCCCTTTCTTGATTTATTACCGTGATCTTAACCTCGTAACTCCCAAAGAACTTTTCTAACATCTTAAACCCGAACCTCGTCAGCCTGTCCGGGTAAGCCACCACAACCTCCGAGACCTCCCTGTTCACTACCATCTCTAACAATTTATTAAAGTTCTTTCTATACTCATTCAGCCTTGAACCAATGTCCTTGAGAACCTCCACTTCACATCCTTTCCTCCTAGCGTATTCTTCTATCAATCTTACCTGTCTTTCCGGGTCGTCCCTCTGAGTATGTGATGAGACTCTAGCATAACCAACTACCTTCCTCACCTCGTAAGTCCCGAGAATCCTCCTTATCTCCGACTCAGGAACTCTCCTCTTACCACCAACAGTCCTAACACACCGGTATATCTGTAGGTCGGGTGGAGGTCCCTAGATACTCGTTCCTTATAATAGTATATATAGGGACAAACAGATGAGGCTACTAACTATAAAAGACAAAGAAGTTATCTAGTTTAAACAATCTGTTCTTGGTGTGCGGCATGAAGTTGTACCTAATATCGGGAAATAAAGGGAAGATAAAGGAGTTGCTCCATCTGGCAAGCACTTACGGTATAGAGTTAATCCCTTTAGACGTCCCGAAGATTGAGGTGCAATCAGATAGCCTTGAAGATATCGCTCTATACTCAGCTGTGTCGGCTTACTTATCGATAAAAAAGCCACTCATAGTTGAGGACTCCGGTCTCTTCATAAAGAGTTTGGGCATGTTTCCTGGTACCTTGAGTAGCTACGTATACCGAACTATAGGTATAGCCGGAATACTGAAACTCATGGAGGGTGTTAATGATAGAGAAGCCTACTTTAAGTCTGTTATAGCCTTAGTTAACCCCGAGGAGAAGGAGATCAGGTTATTTAGCGGTGAGGTGTTGGGGGAAATCTCCCGAGAGCCTAGAGGTTCAGGAGGCTTTGGGTTCGATCCCATATTCATACCCAGGGGATGGAGTAAGACGTTCGCTGAGATGTCTATCGATGAGAAAAACTCGGTCTCACATAGGGCTGCGGCGTTCAGGTCTCTAGCTCGGTGGTTATTAAGAAATGGTAGAGGTTTCAGTACTACATCTTCTCCTCAAGTTGGGGTTGGTGGGGAAAAGGAAAGCTATTAGGGTTTTTAATCCTAGTATCCAAACCTGGACTTAGAGTAGGAGTTAGCGAGTTGGTGCCTGTTGGTAGAGCACATGGTGTCAATAGAGAAGGATGGCGCTATAGTCATAGCGAATAGAGTTGTAATAGACGGTCACAGTAATGTATCTGATAAGGTTCGGGTAGTTACACACATACATAGTGACCATACCGTTAATCTATCCATGAGCATTAGAAATAATTACAAGCTCATCGGTACTCAAATCACCCTTAACTGGCTCCCAATACTTGGATACCCAGTAAACAGTAACTTGCTGGAGTTAGACTACGGTTCGAGAGTAAGGATCGGAGATCTTAGCTTGGAGCTAGTTAAAAGCCATCATATTCCCGGCACCGCTCAGGTTCTAGTAGAATGTAGTGATGGTTCTAGGATCCTCTATAGTAGCGACTTCAAAAAGCCCGGCGTGTCAACCCCTCTAGTAAACGCTGACGTACTCATAGTGGATGCTGTCTACGGTAGGCCACACTACGTCCGCGACTTCGACAACATCATAGAGACTATACTTATAGACTTCGTGAAGCAGTTGCTCTCTGAAGGTGGTGTACACATCTTTGGCTACTACGGTAAGGTAAACGAGGTGATGAACATCCTTAGGGAGGGTGGTATCGACGCCCCCTTCATACTACCGCAAAAGATTTACATGATGACTAGAAAAGCTGAGAGCTTTGGTCCGAAGATAGGTGACTACGTTCTGGCAGGTACCAGGGAAGCTAGCGAGATAATCAGGAGTAGGTGGTATGTGTATCTAGATCATACTACTAGGGCTCGATTTGGGTTACCTAATGGTGCTAGCTCGATAGTATTAAGTGGATGGGAGTTTGAGAAACCTATTAAGAAGCTTGGTCCTAGATCATGGCACGTTACCTTCAGTGATCACGCAGACTTTAATGGTCTAGCCTACTATGTATCCCAGGTTAATCCCAGGGCCGTGTACGTAGTTAAAGCACGAAGTAATGGTGCTGAGGAGTTTGCCAGCTATATATCGGAAAAACTCGGAATAAAGAGAGTGTTTGTTGTGTAGTTAGGTAGCTCTGCTCTGGCTAAGTTAAGTGGGGGTTCTGGGAATATGATTTCTTCCCGCTCTGAAGGGCGGGGTTCCGGTCGTAATGTTGGGGTTTGATAAAAGCTTAAATAGAAGTTTTTAATGTAATTCTAATGGGGTACGACATATGGCGGCATACGGGATACCTGTACTGGTATTAAAGGAGGGTACGAGTAGAACTTATGGGCGTGAAGCACTCAGAAACAACATACTTGCAGCGAAGGCTATGGCTGAGGTCTTGATGACCTCTCTAGGTCCGAGAGGACTTGATAAGATGCTTGTCGACAGCTTTGGAGACATCACCGTAACGAATGATGGTGCTACCATAGTTAAGGAGATGGAGGTCCAGCATCCTGCTGCTAAACTACTTGTTGAAACTGCGAAGGCTGTTGATGCCGAGGTCGGAGACGGGACTACATCAGCGGTAGTACTAGCGGGTATGCTACTAGATAAGGCTGAGGCCCTACTAGACCAGAACATCCATCCAACCATAATAATAGAGGGATATAAGAAGGCTGCTGAGAAAGCTGTAGAGATTCTTGATGAGATAGCTGACAGAGTAGAGATAGACCTAGAGACCCCTGAGGGGATAGAGAAGAGCAAGCCCGTGCTTAGAGAGATTGCCTATGCTGCGCTAGCTAGTAAATACATAGCTTCTCCCGATATCGTCGACCACTTCATCAATATAGTGTTAGATGCTGTAATCATGGTAGCAGAGAAGAGAGCTGAGGGAGGCTATTTAGTGCGGTCAGACAACATCAAGGTGGAGAAGAAGAAGGGAGCTTCCCTAGCTGATACCAGACTCATTAGGGGTATAGTATTAGATAAGGAGGTCGTCCACCCAGGTATGCCTAAGAGGGTTGAGAAGGCTAGAATAGCTTTACTAGATGCCCCACTAGAGATAGAGAAACCGGATATCACAGCTAAGATAAACATAACCTCACCTGACCAGATAAAGAGGTTCCTCGACGAGGAGACTAGGTTACTTAAGGAGATGGTTGATAAGATAGTTAGTGTTGGTGCTAACGTCATTATTTGCCAGAAAGGTATTGACGACGTCGCGCAGCACTTCCTAGCTAAGAAGGGCATACTAGCTGTTAGGAGGGTTAAGAGGTCCGATATGGAGAAACTTGAGAGAGCTACTGGAGGAAGAATAGTTACAAGCGTGCGTGACCTAACCGAGAAGGACCTAGGTTATGCGGAGCTCGTAGAGGAGAGAAGGGTCGGCAACGACAAGATGGTCTTCGTAGAGGGATGCCAGAACCCGAAGGCCGTAACTATATTAGTACGTGGTGCGAGCGATATGTTGTTAGACGATGCTGAGAGATCTATAAATGACGCTATAAACGCTCTCAGGAACGTCCTCAAGGAGCCTAAGATCCTAGCTGGTGGTGGTGCCCCGGAGATAGAGCTGAGTATGAGGCTGAGAAAGTGGGCTGAGACTGTCAGCGGCAAAGAACAGCTAGTTGCGTTGGCTTTCGCAGATGCCTTAGAGGAGCTAGCTGTGATTCTTGCTAGGTCTGCCGGTATGGATCCTCTAGAGACCTTAATGGAGCTGAGGAAGCTTCATGCTAGCGGTAACAAGTACGCTGGGATAGATGTCCTTAATGGTAAGGTAGCTGAAGATATGAGGAAGTTGAGGGTAATCGACCCGCTTCTCGTAAAGAAGCAGATAATAAGGGCTGCTACAGAGGCTGCTACCGCGATATTGAAGGTGGATGATCTAATAGCTGCATCACCACTTAAGAAGGAGGAGAAGGAGAAGAAAGGTAAAGAAGAGGAAGAAGAGAAGGGACCGTCCAGTAAGCCTGAGTTCGACTAAGGAATTAATATAGGTACGATATATTTTCTCTAAATTAAGTTCAGAAATAAAGCAAATTCAGTTTTCTTGGATTATCGTAGCACATGTAATTGTTCTTCATAATAAAACTATCTATTAGGGAGAACGTGGAGGCTTACTACTAATCTCCCCGGGACTGAAGAGCCTAGACAGTGTCTGAGTAGCGTATCGCTTTTAAGGCGGTTCGCTAAACTATCTTAAGGAGTGAGAATTGAAGATACCTAAGGTAATAAGAACGTACTGTCCTAGGTGTAAGACACATACAGAGCACAGTGTGTCGATATACAAGCATGGTAGAAGGAGGGCTCTTGCTCAAGGTGAGCGTAGGTACAGACGTAAGCAGGAGGGTTACGGAAGTAAGCGTAAGCCGGAGCAGAAGAGATTTGCTAAAGTAACTAAGAAGGTGGTGTTGAGGCTTAAGTGCAATAAGTGTGGCTACATGTTACATAGGGAGGGGATTAGGCTAAAGAAGGCTGAGCTAGCCGAGGTGGTGAAGTAGTGAAGAGAAGGAAGATACTCATACCTATCCCGAGGAGTAGATTCCTCAGAGTTAAGTGTCCGTCCTGTGGTAACGAGCAGATAGTATTTGACCACGCTACGTTCCCTGTGAAGTGCTTTGTTTGTAATTCCCTGCTAACTGTCCCTACAGGAGGGAAAGCTAAGATACTCGGCGAGATAGTTAGAGTTCTGGGGTAAAGGAATTTGGTTAGAAGGAGGGAGCCTCTCCCATCAATTAATGAGCTCTGTGTAGCTACAGTCGATAAGATATTCGATTTAGGAGCATACGTTAAGCTAGATGAGTATGGAGGGCTTGAGGCCTATCTACCATGGAATGAAGTAAGCAGTAAGTGGGTTAAGAACATAAGGGACGTCATAAAGGAGGGCCAGAAGATAGTGGTCAAGGTCATAAGGGTCGACAGGAAGAAGGGGCAGGTTGACGTATCACTAAAAAGAGTCGCTGAGACAGAGCGTAAGAGGAAGTTAAAGGAGTGGAAACGAGAGAATAGAGCAGAAAAGATTCTCGAAGTAGTAGCGAAGAGGCTGGGTAAGAGCCTAGACGATGCTTATAGAGATGTTTGGTTAAAGCTTGAGGAAGCCTACGGTGATGTGATGACAGCATTCGAGGAGGTCGCGATCGTTGGGGAGGAAGTACTCAGGAAGGTGGGTATCCCGGATGAATGGATTACCGGACTACTAGAGGAGATACCCAAACACATAAAATCGAAGCAGGTTAAGATTGACGGTAGGTTAACATTAACAACATACGAACCAGATGGTGTTTACAGAATAAGGGAACTCCTAAAGAACTTAGTTGATATGGCGGGGGATGAGATTAGGGTGAGGGTCTATTCTGAGGGTGCTCCTAGATACAGGATCGAGTTGATCGGGACAGACTATAAGGTCCTAGAAAATAAGCTCGCAAGCCTCGTTAAAGCAGCTGAGAGCTTAAGTAGGAAACTTAACGTGAATTTCAGCTTTGAGAGGGTGAAGTTCGGTTAGGTTCCTCATTAGAAAATGCCAGGTTTGTGGTACATACACACTGAAGGATCTATGCCCAAAATGTGGGAGTAGGACTGTTGTAGCTAGTCCACCTAGGTTCTCCCCAGTAGATAAATACGTGAAGTATAGAGTGATAGCTAAGAGCTTGACAGAACATGAAGATCTAAGTAAGCAGGAATCTACTAGCTAGAGTTTATAAGTCAGTCAAACTTAGTTCTATAAGGTGAATTCAGAGTGCCTACACACGGATCCATGACTAAGGCAGGTAAAGTGCGGAACGCTACCCCGAAGATTCCGCCGAAGCCTAGGAGGAACCTACCTCCCAGACAGAGAAACAAGAGAGAGTACTGGATCAGGAAAAGAAAGGAAGCGGGACTGCCAGTACCTACGGTCATACCACCATCATCCGTACCGAGGAAGGCTAAGGCGAGTGCCAGCTAAACCTCCACTATGCACCTCACGAACACTGACTTACTATTTTCTAGAGTTATTGTCCTGGCGATGTTTCAGCTATTTCAAGCTCTGCTGAGTACTCGACTACCCATACCTAAACTAGTAAGTCATTACGGGTAACTAACTTTGGCCTCTAATCATCTAGTCTTCGGGACATCATTAACATCTATTGAGAAAATTCTTCGGGTTACGAATCTTACTTAGGGCATAAAGGAGGTTGGTGATTACGAGTGAAGGAACCATATGAAGTTGAGTGGAAAGATATTGCCGCACTTATTGAGGCAGTCCGCAGATCCGAGGCTGTGAAACCGGCACAGCAGGCTAAGAGAGACGCGTTCAAAGAGTTTGGAATATTAGGGACTAGAAAAGATCCACCTCTTACTTCTCTTTTCTACGGTATCATGCTCCATTTAGGGATCATAGATAAGGTAATAGAGGATTTAACTGGGTCTAAAAGCCCCTTCTTACTTGACTCAAGATTGCGGGCAGCATTAAGAGTTTTTATCTACTTAGAGCTTTACGCTAGAAACAGGATCAGATATGCGAATAAGTACGAAAGCATAAAAAGAACTGCTGCGTGGCTTTCCTCTAGAGCCCATCCATATGCTGGTATGTGGTTCGTAGATACAGTTAAAGAGCTTAAGAACTACAAGATCACTCCCCGAACTCCCGATGATGAGCTAGAGCTCAGATATCTTGTTCCAGCATGGTACGCGAAGAGCTTGATAAATCTTGTTGGTGAAGATGAGGCTGACAAGATCTTGAACGCCTTCATGGAGAGACCCAAGATAAGTATTAGAGTAAACACTTTGAAGGCTAGTATTGATGAGGTGCTGAGGAAACTTCAGGAGGAGGGGAAAAACCCGGAGGTTTCGACCGTAGTACCGACAGTCATAAAGTTCGATGGCCCATATAACTTCGATAAGTCAGAGCTCTTCAGATCCGGTAAGATAATAATACAGGAGGAGCCCGCAGCGCTTGCCTCTATAGTACTCGATCCTAAACCTGGAGAGGTTGTAGTGGACCTAGCTGCCGCCCCAGGAGGTAAGACTGAACACATGGCTGAGTTAATGAGGAACAGCGGGGTTATACATGCCTTTGACGTCGATAAGACCAGGATGAGGAGATTAGAGGAGCTAGTTAAGAGAGCTGGGATCATCATTGTTAAGACGTACGTTAAAGATGGTAGAGAGGCGCCTAGAATCCTTGGAGAGGAGATAGCTGATAAGGTGCTGGTTGACGCACCGTGCTCATCTGACGGTACTTTAGCTAAGAACCCGGATCTGAGGTGGAGACTAATGGAGAGTGATGTACCTAAGCTTGCTCAACTGCAGTATGAGCTGTTGAAGGCGGCAATCAAGCTAGTTAAACCAGGAGGGTATATACTATACACAACATGTTCTCTACTGCGAGAGGAAAACGAAGACGTTGTAAGTAAGATACTTGAAAAAGAGGGAGGAAAAATCAGCCTGATCCCTATTAGAGGACCGTACAGTGATGGATTTATACCGGGTACCATGAGAGTATGGCCTCATAAGCATAAAACTATAGGTTTCTTCTACGCACTACTGCAGAAGACTACTAGGAGGTAGCTACTTAGTTTACGCAGAACACTCTATATACTCTATCTTAACCGTCACGACCTAACTAAGTTAGAAAAGCTGGTTTATGCAATAAATACTAGCTAAGATAGAATCTTAGTTGATGCAGCACAGATATCCTAAACACAAGGTTGTTAAGGTCCCGGAGTTTAGGGAAGTTATTTACGATCAAGAAAGATGGGGGTATTTAGAGAAACTAAGGGAGGTAGCTGCCAATATAATGAAAATCCTCATTCAGTGTGGGTATTTACCTATAGTTCACGGGTCTGTAGCGAGGGGAGATGTAGATCGAGATAGTGATGTGGATGTAGTAATACCTTACGTAGCCTCTCCAACGCTTGTTGAGGCCTGCTTGGAGCGGGGAGGGCAAAGAATCTTTAGGAAGCTAATTATTAAGGCTACACCTAAGTCTGCTCTGAAGGTTCTTTATGAGCTGGATCCGAGTAGTAAGTTAACGGTCTCATTCCTTCTAGAGAGGCCTAGCCCGAGGGAGTTGGAGTTCTATAAGTTCGGAGGGGAACTCTCCTACGAAGAAATAGTTAAGGATGTTAGGGTTCCCGGAGTTAATAAGTCGTTAGTACTGATTGTGCCAACCGAGAGGGGTCATAAAGAATCACCTGTCGTAGGTTACGAGCACTACGTAGCTAAGCTCTTAGGGGTAAGTATAGCTACTGTTATGGAGAGAGTGGAGGTTCTAAGTAGGAGAGATGAGATTGGTAGGACTGGACTATTTTTCAGGCAGGTAATAGATCCGTCGATGCCTATTGAAGAAGCAGTAAGAGAGATACTGAAAAAGCTTCCTCAGTTGTTCAATACTTAGGTTATAATTTACCTAGTAGAGCGTGTTTAGGGGCTCTCTGGGTCTTTGCGAGATTTGCGGAGCTAGGTCGAACACCGTTAGCAGTACTATAGGTGCCTGCTCGAGGTGCTTAAGAAGTTCGAATGTCGCTGCTCTTGAGAGGGCTCGTAAGGCACATTCGAATTACAGGCTTAGTCTGGGCTTACCTGAGAAACCACCAAGAACGGGTAACACTACTTGCAGGATATGCGTTAACGAGTGCTTGATTCCGGAGGGATCTCTAGGTTTCTGTGGGTTCTGGACCAATAAGGGTGGTCGCCTAGCTCCCATAACGTCTGACCCCAGAGTTGGAATCGTTATGTGGTACTACGATCCGCATCCCACAAACTGTGTTGCCGGGCCTGTATGCCCAGCAAACACTTCGAGAGGTTACCCAACATATACTAGGTCTAGAGGTATTGAGGTCGGTTTCTATAATCTAGCTGTCTTCTACTTTGCTTGCAATCTTAACTGTCTTTTTTGTCAGAATTGGGAACATAAAACAGTTATTACCAACGATAAACTTAGGGGGAGATACTTCAGAACCGTTAACGAGTTAGTAGAGGAGGCTATGGATGAGAGAATCACGTGTATATGTTACTTTGGGGGCGATCCCGGTCCACAAACACTCCACGCGATCACGGCATCCAGAAAAATAATGATGGAAAAGAATGCTGGGAGTATAAAGAGGATATGCTGGGAGACTAACGGCTTGGAGAATCCGTCAATTATGAGGCAGATGGCTGAGGTCAGCATAGCATCAGGGGGCATAGTAAAGATAGATTGGAAAGCATGGTCCCCGGAGATATATGAGGCATTAACTGGTGTAGATGGGAGGAAAGCTGTTGAGAGAATTAAAGAAAACATTAAGTTATTAGTGGATCTAGCGGAGAGGAGACCTGAGGTACCTCTACTCGTTGTTAGTACTCTCCTGGTTCCCGGCTACGTAGATGAATACGAGGTGGGAGAGATAGCTAGATTCCTTGCTTCTCTAAGTAATAACATACCCTACATACTCCTTGCTTTCCATCCTGACAACATACTCAGAGATCTACCTCCAACAAGTAAGAGCCATGCCTTAAATGCGAGGAGCGAAGCTATTAGAGCCGGTCTCAGGGAGATTTACCTGGGCAATGTCTGGTTACTAGGAGATTACTACTAGGATCTATGCCACAACAACACCGGATTTCCTGTACTGCTTTACTTAATCGTCATGGAGTAGTCGCTGATGAACGTTATTACTATTTTAAACTAATTAGAAATTCGAAGCCTCTGAAGACTACGAGCATCATCTATTGATGTTTCTCCGTAGATGATACTTTAGGCTCCTGTTTATTGGGAGACTATAGTCTACGGTACTACTAATCTAAGGTTCCCACCTACATAAGTATGTGACATATTCTCAAACCTGTTTATAACTAAGGATCCGCTCTTCAGAGTGGGTTGAAGGGTGGAGAAGTTAGTAGTGGCTCTCAGTGGTACTCCTGGAACTGGGAAGTCAGTTGTAGGTGAGCATCTCGCTAAACTACTCGAGATGGAGCCTGTAGAGCTCAGTGTCATAGCTATAGAGGGGAGGTTTCTTACTCGATATGATGATGATAGACTCAGCTACGTAGTTGATGAAGCAGGTTTGCGGAATTACATAAGGAGCTTAGTTCTTAAGAAGAGAAGAGTCCTAATTATCGGGCACTACAGCGAGATCGTGGACGACGATATTCTCGATAAAATAGTGGTTCTCAGGCTAAACCCTGTAGAACTCGCGCAACGATTATTGAATAGAGGATGGCCATTAAAGAAGGTAATTGAGAATGTTGAGGCAGAACTATTAGGTATCTGCACAAACAACGCACTCTCCGAGCATCCTTCTGAGAAAGTTTGTGAGGTTGATGTAACAGGAAAGAAAATGGATGAGATAGTGAAGGAGGTTGCTGATGTGGTAACAGGGTTAAGACCTTGTAGGGTATATGTAGACTGGTTAAATGATGAAAAAGTAGTTAGCTATGTACTGGGTTTAGAGGCCTCCCAGCTCTAGATGGTGGGCTTTCCTTAGGGGTTCCTCGGTTCCCAACATCTATTTAGGCTGCCCCCATCTGCGGAGCAACCGGGGCATTGAAGGCTCCTCACCTGGACATACGTCACTGCTCAACAAAGCTTCTATCAGCATCCATTCATGATGATAGATTCGTTCAGGTTAGTATTTGCTGAGTGCTCAGCCATAAAGTACTGAGACAGGGCATTAGTACTGCGCCCTACCGGTGAAGTACAGAAAGTCGAGCCACTACACAGCAGGAAAGTCTACGTGATAATCATAGCAGAGGAAAAACCAAGAAACAAACACCACCATCCTCGCCTTGAGGAGCAGGGCTTTCAGTTATAATCTAGCGTATGAGGTAAAGAGGAGTTAGGTGGGTATACCGTGCTAACTAGGAGGGAGGAAGTACGTAGAGTCATAGAGAATATGGGTAGAAACATGAAGCTAGGTGAAGTAGCTACTCTGGAAGTGTCTGAAGATGTGGTTGAATATGCTGTAGACGAAGCTATCAGGTGCGGCCTCTCTGTAATAGACGCATACGAGAAGGATAGCACTATAGTTCTCACAATCGAGAAGAGGTTTAAGTAGCTACTCAGAGTCTGGGGGAGCTTATCTGCTTTAACGTCCCATCAACTAGGCTCATCGACCTATCCACATACTCAAGTAACCTAGCGTCGTGAGTTACGAGTATGATAGTCGTACCAAAATCTTTCTTAATGTCTAGAAAAAGCTCCGCTACCTTTATCGCGTTTGACCAGTCTAAGCTTGCTGTCGGCTCATCAGCAAGCAGTACTGAGGGTGTAGTTACTAAGGCTCTCCCGATAGCGACCCTCTGCTTCTCCCCACCCGACAACCTACCGACCTTCTGATATACCTTGTCTTTAAGTCCGACATAGTCTAAAACCTCCATAACTTTCTTCATTCTAGTACCTGGATCTACACCAGCCAGTAGAAGCGGTATTTCCACATTTTCATATACAGTCATGTTATCGATTACAGCAAAGTCCTGAGGTATGTAACTACAGACATTATTCCTAAACATAGCCAGACCGTACTCATCGAGCATGTTGAGGTTGTATCCGTCGACTATGACATCTCCTTTGTCAGGTCTTTCAAGACCAGCTATTATCTTGAGGAGAGTGGTCTTACCTGAACCGCTAGGACCGTGAATCCCGACTATCTCACCTCTATAAGCAACCATGCTCACATTTCTTAATACAGCCGTAGTTACCCCTGAAGATGTATACGTTTTCCAGACATCTCTCAGGAGTACCACAACCTCGCTCACTCTCACACCTCCATTGAGTGTGTTCAGTACAGCAGTTTTTTGCTTTTGACTTACGTAGTAACCTCTAACTTAGCTAGCTGAGATCAGCGATAAAATGAGACATAGTCTCGCTAGCTACTATAGTCCAGACCTAACCCTCCTCAGATAATAGGAGAGTAGACTGGTTGTCAAGACCTCAAGGAATAGGAAAGTTAGGAGAGTAAGCTCAATCCTTTCTGTGGGAGCTGTAGACAGGGTTAAGGGGACGCTTATAACTAGGGAGTACAGTAGTTTCAGTATGTTAAGTTGCTTTGGTAGCGCACCACTTAAAATCATCAAACAGAATACCTGCTTAATTGTTTGCTTGCCATACTCTACTATCGTCAACCCAGAAATAGTCGCAAGGAGTGGGACTAGGTTGGAAGCGGCTGTTTCATGTACAAGGTAAGATAGTAGAGCTATTATGAATGAAACGAGGAGTATTGCCGTATGGGATGATGTCGTGACCATGAGCCTTACTGACAACTTAAATGCTTCTGAAAACCGCATATAGTCCCCCCAAATTTTCGTATGTAACTAAAGAGCTCAGATCAAGCTTTCTTAGGTCATTGTAAGACAGTCCTCTGGAAAGTTCATGGTATATTACCACTTCACTCCCCACAGCAATACTCTGAAGCTAATAAAGTACGGCTACCTTAGTTATGAGTGGAAACCTAGAACAGTAGAAGATATTATTTAGCCCTCTCTTACTACTCTGGGGTCTCTGTTGACTAGAGCTGAGCGTGGGTCGCATCGAGAGCCTACGAGGAAACGTAGGTTGGTCTCCATTCTAGCTAGTAGAAGGTTCTCTCTAGTTCTAGGCCTAACCCTCCTACTTTTCTCAGCTATCTACGGTTCACATCTTCGACTACAGCTAGTGTGGAACTCGAATAAGTATGGGTATGGACCGACCCTCTACGAGCTCGATCCGTTCCAAGAGTATTTCGTGGCTAACATTCTTCTGGAGCGAGGACTCGATTACCTGACATATTTGAATCACTACAATAACCTGACCCACATATTCTGGTATCCTTGGGGCAGGGACTTCACTCACAGTGTCTACATAGGACTCCCGTTCTTCAGCATAATCACATACCAGGTAGCGAAGGTGTTTAACCCAGCACTAACACTCTACGAGTGGATGGTTTACCTGCCACCGCTCTTCTTTATCATATCGCTAGTAGGGGTCTATCTTGCTTTAAGGGAGGTGTCGGGCGATGTATCGGCAGGACTAGCTTCACTAGTATATTCACTCATGTTTAATAGCAGGCAACTAGCAGGATTTACAGTGAAGTACTCCATAGGCTTAGCTTTCCTCTCACTGGCAGTATACCTACATATCAGAGCCTGGAAAAGAAAAGACTACCTCACAGCTTCACTAGCTGGCTTAGCACTAGGACTCGCAGCTCTGAGCTGGGCCGGCTTCAACGTTGTTTTCGCTGCTATGGTAGCTCACATAGTGCTCATACCTCTCCTAAGGTCACCATCGAAGCAAGAGGTACTCATGTGGATTCTCGAATACCTACCTCTATTCATACTTCAACTAGCAGCACCTACCTACGGGCTCAGATATATTGTGAGGTCTGTAGGGATTCTCGGACCTGCCTCCCTAATTCTACTTCTAATAGGCTACGCTGTCCATAGACTAAAGGTAGGTAGGTTCGCTCCTCAGCTAGGTACCCTAGCTGAAAGACCGTCTATACTGTACTTACTAATCTTAGTATTGGTAGCGCTAGGAGGAACCTACGTAGTGCTGAGAGGGGGAATAGCCCTAGCCGGTAAAGCTCTAGCAGCAGTAGGGCTTGGTAGCCTATCTCACGTTCTCGTTGAGACTGTTGCGGAGTACCAGCCATCCGGTGCTCAGGACATTATAGCTAGCCTAGGTATCGCTGTAGTTTATGCGGTCCTATCCATATCCTACATAGTCCTGAGTAACCTCCTTAGGAAAAGATCTTCGAGGTATGGTTGGTACGTACTTATAGCGTCGCTAGTAGTGATTATCGGCGCGCTCATATATTCAAGACAGGGACTCCCAGCATCCACATTTGCTGTCTCACTAGCTACGGCCGTGGGCCTAATATCGCTAGGTATAGCCTCGATGTCACGGGACGACGAGTTCTTCCTGATAGTACTGTTCGCACTAGCACTAGTTGGATCACTCAACATCTCATACTTTATCTACCTCCTAGCTGTGCCGACCGTAATTCTTGCGGGTATGCTCCTCCACGTCATAGTAACCAGGATGTTAGTAGGGAGGACCTCACTTCTGACTAGGATATTATCAATTGTGTTGTTACTGATATTCCTTAGCTCCGCAGCTCTCCAAGCATCAACTATGTGGGTTAGAGCGTACTCTGCTCAGCTCCCAACACTAGTGGAAGCGTCTTTAGGCCTCAATGTAGAGGCTCCCGTATGGGTAGATGCCCTGAGATGGATTAGGGAAAACACGTCGAAGGACTCTGTAATAGTGTCTTGGTGGGACTACGGTTACTGGATCAGTGTTGTAGGTCAGAGAGCCTCGGTAGCAGATGGAGCTACTATCAACGCTACTCAGATAGAGATCTTAGCAGACGCTCTAACAAGTACTGAGGAAAGAGCACTCGACATAATGACCCAGAAATTTAGGATAAGACCAGACAAACTCTATGTGGCTGCCTACGAGGTGTTCCTAGTCGACACATCTACATCCACATTCAGCCCCGGCCCCCTAGTTCTAGGAGGAACTATCCTCGGTGCTGATGCTGCTAAGGGAGTAGCAGCAATATACAAGATAGCCGGTAAGAACCCACCTGTGTACGTATATAGTAGCTCAGCAGCCGGAGTCGCAGTAGGGCTTCCTGACTGGACCTCTAAGAACCTAACCTCTACGCTCCTCTACGGGATGCTCCTTGACGCAGCCTATAGGGTCTGGGGACCTAGCGGCTTTAGAGCAGTATTCATCTATAAGGACCCGCAAATACCACCTGAAATACCTAGACCCAACCTCACCCTCTTCGAGCCGGCATATATATCAACATCCCTACTATTCAGTCAAGGATCGTACTCAGTATACGTCCTCCTAGCAGTATATAAACCCGTGGTAGCTACGACATAGAAACGAAATCGGGGATATACACGGAGAAACACCCCAACACCTACATTAAAGCCCTATCAGCAACACCCTACAACACGCACCTATCACATAAAGCAAAAACCCTCACCACACTCCTTACTGAAGCTACAATTACAGTAACAGCCCCAGAAATAACGAAAGAGACAGAATCTGGAGTAGACTTCAGATACTTAATACTCATAGTACTAGGCATAATCCTCGTATTTATAGGCTACACGATTAAACGTAGAAGTAGCCCCACCCTGAAGAGTAAAAATCCTCTACTAGTTCAGAGAGACTTACCAAGAATTTTATGTTCTTGGAAACATTACATACATCAACTAAATAAGTAAATAAATAATTAAACTAGTTTAAAATTGTTAAGTCCTCACGTCTCAGATTTTACAAGTTATAAACTGAAAACCCGCTATTCAGGGCAGGAGGAGCTCAGTTATATTGCTCCTTATAATATTGTCTAGATGAGTCGTGGAGGGTGTTAGCAGGTATATACTGGTCTTCCTGCTGTCTATGATGCCGATATCTGAGGTTAGGGGTGCTATACCTGTAGCACGCATCCTCTTTAATGATGACTTCGAGTTCGCAGTAGCGTCACTTATTGCTGTAGTAGGTAATTTAGTTATAGCACCTATAGTGCTCCCACTCCTTAACTACCTAGAGCAGTTAGTAGTAAAGCGTTGGGATGTTCTTGAGAGGATCTACATATCAGTTCTTCGTAGAGCACGGGATCACTCAGAGAAGGTTAGAAAGTACGGTCTTATAGGACTAGTAATCTTCGTAGCAATACCTTTACCGGGTACGGGAGCCTGGACAGGCTCTCTAGTTGCTTATCTCCTAGGTTTTCCGAGGGCGAAATCCGTAGTACTTATAGAACTTGGGGTAGTTATAGCATCTCTAATAGTCTACTCCGCGGTAGCTCTAGGTATAGAACTACTGAGAACATTATTCCTACTTTAATAAACTGAAAATTCGTGGCTACTGAAAAGGGAAAATAGGATTTCCTGTGCTCTCAAACTAAAAACAGCTTCTTGCAGGGTTAAGGCATCATAAATCGATATACTTACCGATCCTCCTCTTTATAGCTTCTCTATGAGCTACTGAAGCTGCTACTGCGTCTTGAATAGCTAAACCGACACTCTTAAAGATTGTGATACCTTCTTTAGTTATTCTCCCAGGTTTCTTACCCGAAGCAACTTCACCTAGCTCATATACCTTATCAATAGTTATTAACCCCTTCTCTATGGGTATTCTAATATCACCAGTCTCAAGCATAACCGCTTCTCTTGAATCAACAACTATTACCTCCGCTCTCTTAATTACCTCATCGTCGAAGGCTCTAGCATCCCTTACGTGAGCGCCAATAGAGATGACGTGGCTGGGTGTTCTAAGGTACCGACCCTCAATGACTGGTGTTCTAGTTGTGGATGCTTCTATTATCAGGTTAGCTCGCTCTACAGCCTCACTAGCACTGCGACACTTTACGACTTTAAACCCTAAATCCTCAGCGAACTTCTTGAATGATTCAGCAGCTTCTTCACGGATATCGTATACCAGCACCTCGTCGGTTCTGTATATGGAGGAGACGAACCTTAGCTGGTACCTTGCTTGATATCCAGTACCTATTATTGCTATAGGGCCCTTAACTTCAGGTGCCATATACTTAGCTGAAACAGCACTAGCAGCAGCGGTTCTCAAAGCTGTTAGAACCCCTCCATCCATTACAGCTAGGGGTGTCCCACTCACAGGATCGAAAAGATTGACAACTGCTTGAATTGTCGGGAGACCTCTTTCAACATTTCGTGGGATAACGTTCACTACCTTAACTCCGACACCATATCCTGGGACGTAGGACTGCATTATCCCCCACCAATTACCTTCAACCCACATAACTGTTCTTGGGGGCGTCACGGTAGCTCCTTCTGAGAACAATGTGAAGGCCTTCTCTATCTCGTTTACTAGAAGGTCAGGCTTTAAAAGCATTTCAAGGTCATTTCCGCTTAGAATGAGGACCCTAGGCAAGATCACACCAAGATGAGATTATAACACCTAATATAAACTTAGTACTCGTATAAGTTCAGGTAGTAACCAGAAGAAAGTGCTGGTAATGATGAGATCTAGTTCATGATTGATGATGTGGGGGGCAAACACTGAGATACAGTATGCCGAGCCCTACATTAAGTAGTTGCCTGTTCTCTATTGTAGAAAGCCTTATAGTACATTTCCTTAATATCCTCGACAGCTAGGTGTAGGTACACCTGCGTCGTCTTTATGTCTCTATGGCCTAGAAGAGTCTGAAGCGCTGGTAAGGCTATTCCCCTCCTCAAAGACTCCGTCGCAAACGTGTGCCTAAAAACATGTGGCCTAACTTTCCTCGGGTCTACCCCAGCCCTCATCGCAAGGCTTTTAAGTCTCTTATAGAGCCCGGTATACGTAATTTGAAGGACCCTATCTCCATCCCCTATGAGCGGTAGATACCTCGATAGAACCTCGTAGGTTAGAGGTCCTATGAAGACTATCCTACTCTCACCGAACTTAGCATTAAGTACCTTAATCTCACGTTTCTCCATGTCTATATCTGACTTCCTCAGGGAGAGGGCTTCCCTAGCTCTAAGACCTGTTTCTAGTAGGAGTGATACTATCAGCAAATCAATTATGTCTCTCGAAGCGCTTAGTAGCTTCTTTACCTCATCTCTTGTTAGAACTGTATGGAGCTTCCTCCTCCTAGGCTTACCTACCGACGGAAGGGGGTCTTTAAGGACTCCCAACCACTTAAGAAAGGACCTTACGAAGAGTGAGTAGTAATAGAGAGTCCAGCTACTTGATTCCTTACTTCCACGACTATATTTAAAGCCGTCCTTTAAGCGTTTTAACCTCCACGCAGTAAAATCGCTTGCCGTCAACTCATTAACGTATTTTTTACCTGTAAACTCAATGAAGTCCTTTATAGCGTGCTTATATGCCTTCACAGTACTCGGAGATGCTCCCGACGCCTCAAGATTAGCTAAAAACTCCTCAGCAAGAAGGTTCAGATCACAGCTCTCTCGGCAGCTAGGCGGTGGGAGATTCAATTTAACCATAGCACACCGTAAACACTCTGGCTTCTACATGTTTTTAAAGGTATTGGCACCGTAATGGTAAGTTACCATCAGTCCACACTCGTAAAGCTTAAAAGTCCACTATCAAAGAAATAGACTGGCGGATCCCGACCATAGCGGTCGGGAAACACCCGGACTCGTCAGATCCCGGAAGTTAAGCCGGCCGCGTTGGGAGGGCAGTGAGGTCCGCGAGGCCTCGCAGCCCTCCCAAGTTGGGATCCGCCGCCTAAGAATACTTAACGAATGTTTAACTGGTTAGAGGTTCCCATAAATTATAGAGCAAGTAGAGAATCTACATGTTTAGGGCTGAGGCTCTAATACTACCTTATGCAATGATAACTTAACTAGCAAGCTCGAGTTCTCGCAGATCCTCTTTTATCATGTTCTTTATCTCGTATTTGTGTGTCCTAAGGAGGTGGAGATACATCCCTTTACGTGTGTAGGGTCCTTTACCGCAGATATTGCAATATAGTTGCATGCCGCTTTTGTTTACTAGGTACTTAGATGTGGATTCTATAGCTCTCAACACTATCTGCTCAAACGCTGAGGAACTAGCCTTAATCTTGAAGTTCCTTATCTTAAAGCCGACGGCCCTCCTAATTACAACATCAATAAGTTTCTCCGATATTATATCAATATTGTAGGCAACCATCTAACCCCCCACCCCTCCTACAGATACGGCAAGACCCGTAAGTGCTACTTGAAGTGCTATAGCAGGAGTTAGGGGTTTGACGAAACTGATTAGTTCCTCACATCTTACTATCCTCAGGTAGTAGCACGTCATGTTGATCAACTCTAAAGAGCTCTCTCCATCTAACTCACCCCTGGACAGGGACACCCTATAACCTACAAGCATACTGAGAAAGTCTGCTAGCTCCTCCTCTGACAACTCGATATCCCAGAGTCTGTGACCTACCATTGTACTAAGTAGAGACGCTAGCCCCTCAACGTAGGTATTCTCGACAGCGAGAGCTACAATGAAGGTCCCGACCATATCTCTAAGTGAGGACAGCAACCCATCTAAATGTTCCTGAAAACCTAGAGCTTTAACTACGTTTACTACAGAGTTAACGAATACTATATTCGAAACTAGATCGACTATCTGATCTGGATCAATAGGAAGGTAATTACTCAGTTCATCAGCATGAGTAGCGTAGGCTCCGCTAATATAACTCATGGAACCCCTAGCTCTATCTTAGATGTTCTCGAGCTAAATATGGTTTAGAACAAAATAATAGACCTGGACATACTTCAACTCAAAGCTGTTTCAACATATTACAGACGAGTTTTATCTAGGTATTAACTCACTGATACTTTAAGTTTACTTCTCTGTGTTAGGTGAGCATCATCGAGTTAAGACTTGAAAGCCTACCATTCAGGGCTGGAGGAGGTCGGTTAGAACCGGGTTCTCCAAATATTTACCGTAAAGTACACTCTCTTCTGGGCTAAGGGTTGAGTTGCCGTGTATTCATGAAGGAGTACAATATTGAATCACGAAACAGGTTTGATGTGGTCAAGATAACGCACCTTGTTGAAGAAGCTGTCAAAGAATCTAAAATAGCTAATGGCCTCGTTCTAGTCTTCACTCCACATGCTACAGCCGCCATAGCTATCAACGAGTATGAACCTAGAATATCAGATGACTATATCTCATGGATTAAGAGAGTCATCCCACCGGGTGCTGGGTGGAAACATGATGAGATAGATGATAATGCACACGCACATATAGCATCCCTCGTTATAGGACAGTCGAAGGTTCTGCCTTTATCAGGTGGTAGACTAGTTCGTGGAACGTGGCAGGAGGTGCTTCTCCTCGAATTTGATGGACCTCGTAGGCGAACCTTAGTGATCCAGGTCTACGGACTCTGAGTTTTCTGTAGAGTTCTGTATTCCCTTCCTCCATGTAGGTACACTATCCCCTCTCTTATCATAGCATTCATGAGGGCCCTCTCCTCATCGGTTAAGCTTAGAATATCGGATTTCCTGATCGGGAATTTACTCAAGAAATTATTGTAGAAGTCGGGATCTACTACTAAGTCTGAAACTACCTTAACGGCTCCAGTACTTACATATTCATCTATAGGCTTTGATGATATAGCTAGGGCATCACTCATCCTCATTACCTTCCTAGACTTAATCTCCTTGATTAGCCTGTCCTCACTCACTTCGTGGGAATGAGAAACCCTTGGCTTAGAGTTCGCGCTGGCTTTTATGAGGGCCTCAAGAGCTAACTTAATCTCCTTCACCTCCTTCTCTAGTTTATCAACTCGGATAGCTAGCTGATCAACGATGCTCTTGATCTCTGCTACTAGTCCTGCCCCGCTAATGTCCCCTACCCTCAGGTAGTCATTACTTCCCTCCATCTCAGTGTCCGGGCTTCGAAACCTTGCGTAGTAACCTTCTCCAGGAATTCTAACTACATATCCCGCATCTCTAAGCTTATTGAGGACTAGACGTACTTGGTTTAGAGGGATCCCGAGAGCATCAGCTATCAATCTGGGGGTGGCTCCAGGGTTCTCCTTCAAGTACTTAATGATCTTCTCCTCGATATTCAAGACATACCGTGAAACTTATAATGTTAGAAAGCTAATAAATGCGGGTCCTAGTTTGGGTGGTAGTCTAGAGGCAAAGAAGAAGAGGATCATGGACTTAGTGGATTTGAGTGCTGAACCTTGGAGGAAGGCTGCTTTCTACTCAAATAGTGAGGCTGTAGAGATAGTGACGCATCTTTATGAGCGGTGGGAAAATAATAGGAGAGTAGGTAGCCCCCTCGATTATGCGACGGAGGAGGAGCTCGACAGATTGATACTAATTGCTGAGAAAATAGAGCCTTCAGATATTCAGGATCAGCAAGTCAGAACATTTATCGCAGCTATATATGGAGAGGAAGTACTAGAGGAAATAGAAAGGAAGAAGAGAAGTAAAAGAAGTAGGGCTGCGAGAGTCCTAAGGAAGATGTTCTTCTTAGAGTAGGTAGTTTATGCTATATTTTTGCTGACAAATACCTCTCGTAGGCTCTCACAGCTATAGATATAGCTGCTCTAAAATCTCTAGTTAGGTTCTTCGTATCTACACCTATGAGTTCCGGGGTCACAGCTCTATTAGTGTTACTCTCCTCAACTATGTACGCTGCTGCCACTCTCTCATCATCGAGAATTGTGGAGAGGTCTCCTAAGACGTGCTCAGCACGCTCAGCACCTACGCCAAGCAGTATAGTCCGCGAACTACTTCTCCCAAACATATCTAGCAATTTACTTATCTCACTCATGCTATCCACATAACCGTACGTAACGAGCTTCCCCCCAGCTAGCACAGCATAAGCTATCTTCTTTCCGATATCTATACCTATAGATACGAGCTTCGAATCTCTAAGTATGATGTCCAGTACTGTAGTACCTACCTCACGAGGTTCACGTACTTCAAGTATACCTCCACACACCTTCTCCAACTGCCTAAGATCTCCCGCTACGTTCAACCCCTCCTCATCAACTACCAGTATCTCATCCTTAAAGCACATAACATCGGAAACATCAGGCACCCTAAACTCTACTCCATACTTCCTTAAGGTAGATATAACCTCAATGAATATCCTCGGATTAACTACAAAAACCGAAAACCTAGCTACTACCCGACCTCACCCCCAAGAACTACGTCGAGACCTCACTTATAAGTAGTGCTGACCCCTAAGGAGCGAGATAATAGGTTAGAGGTCTAATCTGAGGACAATCAGCAGGAAAAGTCCGAGCGAGGTAGATGGAAAGAATTTAGTAGTATTTAATATGGAGAATTAGCTATCCGAACCCTACTCTTAAGCCTAGATAGAGTTGTTTTCAAGTCTTCAGGCATTACCTTAGTATCTGCTATGACGGGCATGTAGTTCGTATCACCAAGCCATCTAGGTACTACGTGAATATGTAAATGCGCTTCAATCCCTGCCCCCGCTACCTTACCGATGTTAAGGCCTATGTTGTATCCGTCAGGTTTATACTCTTCATTTAAACACTCTATTATGTTTTTAAGAGAGTTGAAGAGGTCTAGAACCTCGTAATCATGGAGTAGCTCAACTCTAGATACATGCCTTCTAGGTGCTACCATGACGTGGCCCGTATTGTAGGGGTACGCATTAAGCATGACTATGCTGTGTTTTGTCTTGAACACTACTAGGTTTTCCTCATCGTTAGTGGAGTTAGAGGCTTTACAAAATATGCACTCAGCTACTTCTGAGGCTTTCCTAATGTAGTTCATTCTCCAAGGAGCCCATAAGATCCTCACACGCTATACCCAAAGAGTTCTCTACTTCTACGTGAATATAATATAGTTCTTCACAAGACATCTATCTAGCTGATCTCCTCTCAGCCCTCTAGGGCTACTTTCAGTTGTAATCTCGTTGACGCGATCTCTCCTTCTCCTGAAAGTAGTGTACCCTAGGGTCAGGATAATATCCACATCAAAGTAAGGAATAGGAAGTGGAGGATCTTTAATTTCGAGGACTACTAGAGTTTATGGGTATGTGAACTGAGGTATCGCCGCTATACCTGCCTTGTGTGTGGTAGGGTATTCCCGGAGGGTCAAGGCATAGTGATCAACACCGGTGAGGTAGAGCTAGCCTTCCATAGCAGTAAGTGTGCGGCTAGGTTCCTTAAGATGCTTATTGATAAGGGACATAAAGAGGTTGTAAGCGCTTCCCTAAGACTTGCTAGAGAACTTGAGGAGACTCTTAAGGAGGAGAAAGAGAAGTTATCAAAGAAGATATAACACACTTTCGCAAGCTAGCCTCATGAACTAATCTAACCGTAGAGCACGTTATTTCCATGGTCTAAAGTGGAGTGAATTAAGGCCTGGTGCGGGTGATTAAGACCTTATCTCTTAGTACTGCTAACTCGTGGAGAGTGAACCAAGGATGTCTGTCTCTAAGCTTCAGTGATGCTGCTATAGATGCTACTGCTACAGCCTCAGGAAGGGGTTCTCCTACATTAAGTAGATAGTGAGAGAGAACCGCTGTGAAAACATCCCCTAGTCCGATAGGTCTCCCGTAAAGACCTGCTAGAGGTCTTACCTCATACACGTACCTATCTCCATGTCGAGCTACCCTTATTGGGCCCTCTCCATCTGTTATGACCACGTCAGCCCGCAGATTCTCGGCACACCATAGTGGGTCAACCCAACACTCTTCCGGGAACTCACACCTCTCTCCCCTCAAAACAGACCTCACCGAATTGCCTAGATACTTACCCAACTCAAAAACACGTTTCGGAGCTGTAGTTACTTGATTCCCGTTGACTACAACCCTCACAAAACCCTGCACGTCTATAACGGCAAGCCTTTCTTCAACTAACTTCTCTAGCTCCGCGAAACTCAGCTCATCTAAGGTCGTTGATATGACTATGTAACCTGACGATTCCAGAAAATCAAGTATTTTAGGTAAGCTCATTCTGGCAGATCTCAGGACCTGGAGAGATCTGCTACCATCAGATATTTGTATGTTGAAGACTGTCTCACCTACTCCGACCTCAATAACATCGATGTGGTTGAAGTATTTTCTAAGTATGCTGGAGGCTCTAGATCTCGTTGTCGCTATGCGTGCTCTCCCGTCTAGGTGCGCTAGAGCTGTACCGATATAGTAGGCTGGGCCTCCTACTTGGATGTTACTACCTACATAGTCTACAGTTGATCCAGCTATCACCGTCAGCAATTTACATCGCCATGGTTTCAATACTGAAAAACTTATAAGGTGCTTTACATAAAATAACATGGTGTTATTTCATGACACAGCAAGAATCTCCTGTAGGTAAGGTGTCAAGGTCTATAGCCACGTTAGTTCTCTACATAGTTCTATACGTCATAGCAGCAGCCTTGGTGCAGTACGTATTTAAAGATTTACTTCCAGCATTCAAGGTTGATATAGGTGAGTACGCTGTCTACGTTCAGATACTCCTCGCAGTAGCATTTGGTTATCTCATAGTATCCGGAATAGCTACTACTATCTACTGGATGATGAGGGTGAGATATGATCACCCGACAGCAGCCGCTGTCAGGAACATCACGAGAATTATAGGTATAGGTGCCCTAGCCGCATCTATAGCTGGTGGTGTTGCTGGAGGTGCTGCTGGGGTAGCTCTAGGTGGTTTCCTAGGTATTGTAGTGGGCTTCGCATCACAACAAGTTCTTGGGCAGGCAATAGCCGGACTATTCCTTCTAATAGCGAGGCCCTTTAAGATAGGTGATAAGGTGATAATAGCAGGTGAAGATGGAGTAGTAGAGGATGTAGCAACACTATTTACAGTAGTAGTAAAAGCTGACGGAACTAAGGCTCTGATACCTAACTCATCGATAATCGGAGGAAAGATATATCTAAAACCAAGGGAGAGTAAGAGCTAGCATTAAATGATTTTTACTGCAATTTTTATTGTAAGGTCCTTTAACTAACGTCCTCGAAGTCTATCTTCAACTTCTTTGCTATACTGTAAGCTTGATTCATCTCATCTGCTGACGGTCTCCTAGCTATCTCTCGGTACTTCTCTGGATACCTTAAAACAAGGTACTCCGGTCTGTACTGCCCCATCACATTCACCAGCGCTGAGGGGCAGTTATGCGAGATCCAGGTTAGGACAGGCTCTGTACAGCAACTAACGTGATTTGGGAGCACTAAGTGTCTTATTATTATAGGGTCAGCCCTCTCGCAAGGAGCTTTCAGGTTCCTGGTCACTACCTCCACGTAGTTCCTAACCATAGAGAGTCTGAGAGCGCATGAGTCATTTCCGTATTTGAAGTCAGGTAACCATATATCTATAACGTCTAGCAGTAACTTCATGGACTCCTCAGTGAGGTACATGTTACTGTTCCAAAGTTGTGGGACATTACTTCTTACATACTTTAGTGAGCTCAGTATAGTGTAGATATTCGGTGTGGGATCTCCTCCCACGTGGTTTATGTTTCTAGCACCTTCCTGCCTGAGGTAGTCCTGAATAGTAGCTAGCTCCTCAGCTGTAACCTTCCACCCGCTGAAGGGGTTTTCCTGCGATATGTCGTGGTTCTGGCAGAACACACACCTGAAATTGCATGAGCCGTAGAATATTGTTCCGCTCGGAACGAGCGGCGCTTCCTCACCTACATGAAGGAAGTATGACGATATGTATGTCTCATTAGCTAGCCTGCAGAAGCCTCGGGCACCTCCCAGCCTGTTAACCTTACACCTCCACTCACAAAAACGGCATTGCTCTAGGATCCTCCTAGCTATCTCAACCTTAACGTCGAGATAGCTGATCCTGGGCTTATCAAGCTTAACTACATCGGCATACGTAAGCTTACGGTTCTTAGCCTGGTGAAAAAGCTTGGAAAACTCTTTGGATAGACTATCATGTAGAGCCCAGAGCTCCTCAAGATTCATCTTTCCTAAATCTCCCTCAGTCGGGATGTACCTAGCTATGACGAACTTCGCAGGAGCTTTGTTCACCATAACGTCGTAATACCACGAAAGTTTCTCCCTCACCACCCTACTCCTCCATACTGTTACAGCATCAGGTCTTACTAACTCCCAGTACGCTACTCCCACCCAATTAACGTTCTTGATGAGGCTCTTAAACTAATCATCCCCAAACAATTCATTGCTTGAGAGCTCAACAGTATTGCTAGGGCTAAATACGGAATAAAACATGTTTACTGGGCAAGTAAGTGCTTGCTCAAGGATGCTCTATCAGAGAATTCCGCCAAGAGGACCTAGCTAAGGTGTGTGAAATAGAGAGTAAAGCGTTTCCCTATCCTTATCCTTGCTATATCTTCATCATATACTACCATCTATTTCCGGAACTCTTCCTTGTAGTAGAGTGTGATAAAGAAGTTGTAGGGTACTCTCTCGGTATAATCGAACACAACACGAGAGGTCACCTGATTTCGATAGCTGTCGACGAAAGGTTCAGGAGAAGGGGGTTAGGTGAAGCATTATTAAGAGAATTTGAGAACAGACTTAAGACCCGAGGTGTTCCTGAGGCTGTTCTAGAGGTTTCAGTTAACAACGTTGCCGCAATATCTCTATATAAGAAACTTGGATACAAGATAGTGTCTGTTTTGAGGGAGTACTACCCGGATGGTGAGGACGCGTATTTAATGCTTAAGGAACTTCTCTAATACTTCCCTAACCTCCTCCTCGTATTCAGGAAGTACGTAAAGTCTGGAGAAGCATATATATGGGGGTATGTACCGCATTAGACTTTCCTCAACTTCTAATATCTCCCTTTCCCTCCCGTCGTCTATAACTCTGGCTGCTTTCCCAACAGTATAGATGGGAACAGCCTCAGCGAAGACTACTACTTTAGGTGGTGTGAGAGACGTCTCGGTCTCAATAAGAACCCTTAACTCCTCACTTCTGAGTGCTACCTTCTTTTGATCCCAACAAACAGATACTTCATTTACTACGGACTTATACCCCCTTCTATTAAGGAGCTTACTAACTAAGTCCTCAGCCTCAGGGGATAGAATCCTCTTGGTTAGAGCGTAGTTTAGTAGTCCCGATATTAGCGAGTCATCCCACAAGAAATAGCTTCCGTCTTGAATGGACCTCAGAAGCCCGTGCTGACTCATATATGTTTCAAGTACTTCCCTCAACTCCCTGTACTTCATGAACTCTGACAAAACGTTTCTCAATAGTATCTGATAGCCCGTTATAGTCTTATGGTAATAGACAGCCTTATACATATGTAGCCTCGCTATGTAGAAGCTCTCTAAGGCGTTCAGAGCCTTTATTGGGACAGCTATCCCGGAGCTCCCGGGAGTTAAGAATGTTACTAGTCTATGCAGATCTATGTTCCCATAAGCTACCCCGGTATGATAAGCGTCTCTTGGGAGGTAGTCTAGCCTGTCAACATCTATATCGCTCGAAACCAGTTCATTTAATATAGCGGAACTGCTCTCCCCTTTCAATATGGAAACAACGTCGTTACTACTAATACCATGTTTCTCGAAGACTTCCCTTAGTTCAGGGTCTTGAGTTATTATCAGCTCAGCTATCTCCTTAGGTCCCATCCCTAAAAGATCCATTAAGAAGGGCTCTAGAGAGTGGGAGTAGGGTAGGTGTCCTATGTCATGAAGTAAGGCACTTACTTTAACTACTGTTAGATCGTCCTTACTTATATATCCACCCTCATAAAGCCTCTTAGCTACTAAGTCAGCTATATGCATCGACCCTAAAGCGTGTGAGAATCTTGTATGTGTTGCGCCTGGGTAGACGTACCAAGCGAACGGGAGTTGTTTTATCCTCCTAAGCCTCTGGAAGACCTTAGTGTAAACTATATCCCTAAAGACCCCAACTAGCTTTATGTACCCATGGAGCTCGTCGTAGATGTAGACAGCTTTCTCCACAGATCCGACCCATTTTAATTATTCTGTAGAGGACTTTATAGTTATGAGAAAAATAGGTTAACTTCTAGTAAGGAAGGACTATAGCTAAACATATCAGTGCTACACCGATGACTGTTAGACCTAGTGCTAGGCTCCTTACTCGGAGATTCCACAAGAGTTTCCCTAGCTTTATGAACCCGTATACAACATAAATAACGGCCATCATGAGGAGTATTGAGATACCGGTAACAGCAATGATTCTAGATAGGCTACCGCTAGATACTATACCGATAAGTGGTTGGAAGATTGAGCTAATGGTCTCAACTACCGTTTCAACGCCCACAGACTATCCCGTTCATAAGCTGACCCAGACTTTCTTTAAAAACTATAACCACAATTCCTGCCCCTGGAGGGCTTGGTCCCTTAATGAGTTATTTAGTCTGTAGATTGCAATAAGAGATTAAACCAAGCGGAGAATAATGGCATTAGTTATATCAGCTATGCTAGAGTTAAACCTCCAACCCCACTGGATTACTTAAGGAATTTAGATCCAGCATATATAGCGTCTCCAGATAGGTAGTCCTCAATCCTAAGTAGCTCGTTGTACTTAGACGTCCTCTCCCCTCTAGCGGGGGCACCGGTTTTTATTAGACCGATCTCATATGCTACAGCTATATGGGCTATGGTAGTATCCTCACTTTCACCACTCCTATGGCTTATTATGGCTCTCCCCCCGAGCTCCTTAAGGGTTGTTATAGATCTTTCAGCTTCAGTAAAGGTTCCTACTTGGTTAACCTTAATGATAGTACCATCAATTACGCCTCCCAGGAAGTACTCAGAGACCAGCTCAGCTCTGGTCACTGTCAGGTCATCACCTATAACTAGGGACCTACCCTTCAGCTTGTCCCTCAATTCCTTAAAGTACCTAGGTTGATCCTCCGCAAAGGGATCCTCGATACTCGCTATAGGGAACTCCTCAGCTAGCCTGAGATAGAGCTCTAGAAGCTCCTCAGCTGTCATCTCACTGCGGTCAACTACGTACTTACCGTCCCTGTAGATCTGGGAAGCAGCTACATCTAGAGCTAGTAACACATCCTTACCAACCTCGTAACCAGCCCGTGTTACAGCCTTCACCAACGCCTCGAGCGCCTCCCTAACACTCTTCATGGGTGGGGCGAAACCCCCTTCGTCACCTACGTTCGTTGCCATCGGCCCGTACACTTCCTTAAGGTATCCCTTCAAGGTCTTATAGACCTCCACAGCTACTCTTAAAGCTTCTGAAAATGTTGAAGCTCCTACAGGGACTATCATGAATTCTTGAAACGAGAGCTCATTCCCCGCATGCGCACCTCCATTAATTACGTTCATTAACGGAGTCGGTAGGAGACGGCTTCTCCTACCCCCTAGAAACTCGAAGAGCGGTAAGCCTTCTGTATTAGCTGCCGCGTTGAGGACAGCAAATGAGGTAGCCGTAGTAGCGTTAGCTCCCAGTCTCGACATATTTGGAGTTCCATCTACCTCGATCATCCTTCTATCAACTTCCCTAAACCTATAGGAGCTCATTCCGATTATGGCTGGAGCTATATACTTATTCACGGCCTCAACTGCCTTCTCCACACCCCTACCTAGGTACTTCCTACCACCATCGCGGAGCTCCAGAGCTTCTCTACTCCCGCGTGACGCTCCAGCAGGAGCTATACCTCGACCGACCCCACCACCTTTCGTGGTCACAACTACCTCAACAGTAGGATCCCCTCTCGAGTCGAGGACTTGAAGCGCCCAGACACGATCTATCACGAACTCGGACACAGCTCACACCTAGGTTCTTACTATTCTTTAGCTGACAGCATATTTAATCAGTCGATGTCAAACCTCTTTCAAGTATCTTACCACATATTTTCTCTAGCTTCACTCTAGACTCTATATCTATGAGTAGAACCTTCCAGTCATCTATGACCTTCCTATATACATCCAGCTTCCTTCTAAGCCCCGGTACAATAGGGTCTGCTATGTCGATAGATGAGAGCTCCTCGTATATGCCCTCAGCTAACTCAAGGTAGGTAAAGCTCTCTCTATACTCACCCCTTCTAAGATGCTCTAAAGAAAGCCTCTTTAACTCTCCAATTAGATCAGCATGTCCTAGCAGGTAAGGTATGGGGTGTACGTTAAGCTCACTTAGAGTTAGAAGCCTCCCCTCAAAGACTACCGAATAGAGCTGTACCGCCTCCACATACTCAGCCGCAATAGAGTAGAAGAAATTAGAGTATGTGAGCTCTGGATGTTTAGATGATACCTCTAGAAGCGACTTAAATCTATCTGAGAGCTCCTGATAATACCTGTGAGCATCCTCCCTCCTCCTACGTACAGATAACGATACCACTGCCCTAACTAGTTGTGAAACCTCCCTAGCGACCTTAATGAGTTGCTCGCGAGCCTCCTCGAGTTCCTCGAGGTACCTCCTAACCTCATTAATTTCCAGCTGATTCATGCACCCTACCAGCAAGTAGACGTTGCATAAGAAGGATATTAGCTCTAGCTAGCTCAATACAAGAACCAAGAAATATAACTGTCAGTATTTAACTTGTTTGAGGTGGAATGTTGGAACTTCCAGGAGACGTAGTAGACCTCGCGAATCTTGTCAGCAGTATGACGTACAGAAGAATAGAGGAGATAGTCTCAGGAAAACCCAGAGAACTCTACGAAGCATCAATGCACCTAGTTAGAGCTGGTGGTAAGAGGTTAAGACCTCTCGCTCTAGTTCTCGCATCCAAGATGTACGGACTCTCCCCCGAGATATCGTCGTGGGCGGCAGCAGCTGTCGAAATACTACATAACTTTACCTTAATACATGACGACATAATAGACCGAGATGAATATAGAAGGGGTGTACCGACTGTACATAAGGTCTGGGGTGAGGGACTGGCCATAGTTGCTGGGGATCTTCTCTTCGCTAAGTCCTATGAAGCTCTCTTAAGGTTGCTGGACTATGGGTTAAACTACGAAAAGGTGCTCTCCGCAATAAGGGAACTTACATGGGCAGCTACGACAGTTGCTGAGGGTCAGGCTATGGACATAATGTTTGAATCGAGGGAGACTGTCACCGTCGACGAGTACATCGAGATGGTTAGAAAGAAGACTGCCGCTCTCTTCAAGTCCTCAGTAGTTATTGGAGCCATCATAGCGGGAGCACCAGATGAGGACATAGCAAAGCTCGCGGATTTCGCTTTCAATATAGGTATAGCCTTCCAGATAAGGGACGACGAGCTGGGATTAGTAGCTGATGAGAAGGTCCTGGGGAAGCCTAAGTATAGTGATATCCGGGAAGGTAAGAAGACGATATTAGTAATATATGCTCTTGAAAGAGCTAGTGAGGAGCAAAGGAAGGTAATTATGAGCGCCCTAGGGAACACGAAAGCTTCCCGGGAGGAACTAGAGAAAGCGGCTAGAGTACTGATAGAGCTAGGAGCTCTAGACTACAGCAACAAACTTGCTGAGGACTTCATAAGGAGGGGTATCGAGGCACTCGATTCTACGCACCCACGAGATCTGAGGTCTAGAGAGACACTAAAGCAGCTGGCTTATTACGTAACTAGGAGATCCTACTAGCGGTGCACTTCTTGTCTGCAAGACCTGGTGATGCTACGACTAAGGTTCTTAAAGACATAGAGGAGGTCTTAAGGTATTACAAGCCTGTCAGATGCTACGTGAATGGTAGTGAGGTGAGCTGTTCCGACCTAGCACGGGAGTTGATATCGAGAGGTATTGTAGACCGCGATCTAACCATCTGCAATGAGAGAAAAGATGTCTGCTTAAATGTTGGGGTGAACTCCCGGTTAGATATCCTGGAACTGAGTGGGGTAGAAGTGTATTTCCTAGTAGATGTAGCAGACCAGGTAAGTCCGGGGGATCTTATTGCTTACGTAGTAACGAATAAGGGAGAAGTTAGGAGCATCAAATCAGAATTCAAAGGTAGTGTTCTATTACTGCATGAGGATCCTACCTCAAGACCGTTAAAGTACTTTATAGTATTTACTAGTGAGGGTGTCAGGGTTAGTGGAGGTAGATAGGGTAAGGCAAGTAGCAATAAAGCACGCCTTAAAGAACTCTATAGAGCACGGAGGAAAGGCTCTCGAAGGTGCTGTAGTTAGTAAAGTATTCGCAGAGCTACCTGAACTCAAAAAATACGCGAAACAGGTAGTGGAGATAGTTAAGGAAGTTGTGAACTTCGTAAACAGCCTCAGCATCGAGGAGCAGTTAAGTCTAGCGAGGGAAAAGTACCCGGAGATTTTCGAGGAAGCCGGAAAGAAGAGACTGCAGGAGCCTAAGACACTGCCACCCCTCCCGAACTCAGATAAATACAGCATTATCAAGACGAGGTTCGCTCCAAACCCTGATTTCTATATTCACCTAGGCAACGCAAGACCTGCTCTACTAAGTTACGAATACGCTCGGGAGTATAGAGGTAAGTTCATACTTAGGTTTGAGGATACAGACCCGAGAACGAAGAGACCTATGCCCGAAGCGTATAGAGCAATTAAGGAGGATCTAAAGTGGTTAGGAATATCATGGGACGAGGAGTACGTACAGTCTCTGAGAATGGAGATATACTACCAGGTAGCTAAGGAACTCATCTCTAAGGGAGGCGCCTACGTAGATCTCTGTAAGCGTGATGATTTCAGGAGGTACAAGCTCGAGAGGAGGGGGTGTCCTCACAGGGACCAGTCACCAGAGAAATCACTGGAGCTATTCGATAGAATGCTATCAGGACACTTCGGAGAAGGGGAAGCTGTGGTGAGGGTTAAGACAGACCTCACGAGCCCCGATCCCTCATTAATAGACTGGGTCGCGTTTCGTATAATAGACACATCTAAGTACCCCCACCCACTTACCGGCAGTAAATACGTGGTGTGGCCGACATATAATTTCGCTGCTGGTGTGGATGACAAGCTTATGGGGGTTACACACATACTTAGAGGAAAAGAGCATGCTTTGAATACTTTGAAGCAACTTTACGTGTATAAAGCGTTAGGTTGGGAATACCCTGAGGTAATAAACCTAGGGAGACTCAAACTCGAAGGTATGATTCTGAGTAAGTCTAAGATAAAGGAGACCCTTAGGCGGAGTAGGGGGGCTATCAGTATCGATGATCCTAGATTTGGAACTATAAGCTCCCTGAGAAGACGTGGTATACTCCCTGAGGTCATAAAGGAGATAATAATGGAGGTTGGAGTTAAAGGTACGGACGCGACAATTAGCTGGGAGAACATAGCCTCATTAAATAGGAAGAAAATAGATCCAGTAACTCCTAGGCTCATGGCGGTGTTTAACCCTGTTAAATTGGTGGTTAGGGATGTGCCGAAGGATCCCAATATAAGACAGCTCAGACTTCCTTATCACCCAACTACACAGTCTCTAGGTTTTAGACTGATTGATGTAGGCTCAGAAGACGTTGTTGAGGTGCTCATAAGTAGAGAAGACCTTGACATACTAAGTAAGGATGGAGCTCTAAGACTTTTAGAGTTCTGCAACATCTCACTAGAGAAATTATCTGACAGTATAGCTGAAGCCAGGTTCATAGGTACGGACTTAGACCAAGCAAGGAGGAAAGGACTCAAGATAGTTCACTGGGTTCCGGCTAGGCAGTGTATAAGGCTGGAGCTACTAAAACCTGAAGGACTTAAACTCAAGATTCTTCGAGGGCTAGGTGAGAAATCCTTGCTGGAGTTCCCACCGGGAAAGGTAGTGCAGCTTATACGTGTAGGCTTCACCAAACTTGAAAAGATATCTAAGGAGAGTAGAAAGGTCAGATTGCTTTACATGCACGATTAAGATGTTAAAACATTAGTCAAGTATATCCTCATGAAGCGAGACTCTCATCCTTCACAGCACTTACTTGAATTTCCTCAGTCCGTAGGCTAAAACCACGACTAGAGCTACGCATACTAGCGCAAGGACATATAGCTCCACACCGTACTTAGGTACTTGAACATATTGAGTGGTAGTAGTTGTTACCCCAGGTACCTCGTATACCTTAAGATATGTGGTAGTTGCGAAACTAGTTGTAGTTATGAACTCGATCCTAGTCACAAACTCGAACGGTAGCAGTAGCTTCTCTAGATATGGGTAGGCAGCGACCGTGGCTATATCCCCACGTAGGAGTGGGTAGGCACCCAACATAGCATACTGATCTTCTACTGTGTCGGTAAGGATATCTAGGATCCTAGGTAGAAGTGCTGGATTGGGGAGCTCTGTTCCGTTATATATAACTGAGGCATTAGAGCCCGGCAAGCCTACATCAATAAGTCCATCGGGGGACTTGGGGTCGTATGCTGTAACTGCTACAAAGAATCTCCACCTCTCTACATTCCCTTCTATAATATCTAGAAGATGCTCAGATGGGACCTCAGCTACGATCGTATTATTTTCAGCTACGTAGATTTTCTTCAACTCCACCTCAGTTCCACTAGCTAACACTATCCTAGAGTTGTAGTTACCTAGGTTTGGGGTGATAACTACGCTCGCACACCAGGAATCTGCCGACCTCAGCCGGACATTAAGACCTAGCGTATCAGATCTTCTAGTACTACACTCCCCAACGATGTATATGTGAACTACCTGAGGGGAGAATCCTAGCGGTGAATTTAGTGGGTTAGCTATCGCGGTTAGACCTATGGAGAATCTGACTACACTGCTATCTATATCTACAGAAAAACTTGTTAGGTCGAAGTACTCCGGTTTGTAGCTTTCAGCGAGGGAAGGGTTGAAGACATAAGCTCCGGGGCCGAATGAATCACCTTGCGGATCTGTGTAGACTACTTTACTGGGGGAGGTAGCTAGGAGAACACTACTAGGTAAAACCCGTATCCCGGATACTGCCATAGCAACTATTAGTAGCGTTACTACTACTTTGTGTATACCCCCTCTAGCTTGCCTCACGAGTGTCACCTAGGTTATTTCGGAAGCTTACGAATAAAAACGATCTCCTCGACAACATAAAGAAGTTTCACTCTACTTTCACTACCTTAGCTAACCTCCTCGGCTGATCTACGTTAACTCCTCTATACCTAGCTATCCAGTAAGCTAGGAGTTGAAGAGATATTGCTATACTGATGGGCGTGAAGTACCTCCCAATCATTGGGACGTTGATCACGGTCTCTAAGCCTCTTACTACTTTAGAACTATGTGAGATGAGAACTACCGGGCTTTCATAGCTCTGAACTTCCTCTACCATCTTCAGCGTATCCTCAGCTGCTGCTCGCTCTAGAGGCTCTATAAACACCACGAACATGTTCTTATCGAGTATTGAGATCGGGCCATGTCTCAGCTCTCCACCCTCAACACCTTCAGCATGAACATATGCCGATTCCTTGATCTTCAGAGCTCCCTCTAATGCTAGAGGGTATGTTATCCCTCTTGAAACCACATAACCACTAGAGCAATTTACAATAACCTTTGACGCTTCCCTAGCTTCATTATCTACCCTACCTAGGTTGCTACTGAGCTCCACATGCACTTTCTCTACCTCGTTCCAAACCTCGTCCAGGACTTTAGAACTAGTTGAACTAGCCATAGATGAGACGGACCTAGCGAGAACGTACATGAGTATCAGAGTTGACGCGAATGTCTTAGTTGCTGGGACTGCTAGCTCGGGACCTGCGGCTATCGGAAGGTATAGATTTGAGAACCTCGTTAATCTGGAGTTGATGTTGTTAGTAGCACCTATGACTGTAGCCCCTCTGAGTCTAGCCTCGTAAGCTGATCTCACAACTTCGGAGGTCTCTCCGGACTGGCTGACAGCAATTACAGAGTCCCCAACACCGATGTTATCGAGGTAGTACAGGAGGAACTCTGATGCGCTGACAACTACCGGCACAATATTAGCTAGCTCAGAAAGGTAGTACGAGAAGACCATACCTGCGTGAAGACTTGTCCCGTTGGCTACTACGAAAACCCTGTTACTTCTAAGAATTATCTTTGAAGCGAGCTCTAAGTACTTTGCCTGGATAGCGGAGGCAGTCCTTAAAATACTGTAAGGCACCTCATAAATTTCGCGGAGCATGTGGTGCGGGTAACCATCCGTCGCTACTAAATATTCCTCTAAGCTATATGCTGAGAAAGACTTAAGTGCTGTCCTTCCCTGCAGATCTAAAAACGAAACGGAACCGTCGCTAGCTACGATAACTACTTCACCACCATCAATCTTTGTGAAGCTCTTCGAGTTTCCGTAGAGCCCGGACATCGTTGATGAAATAGTGATAAAATCCTCGCTTAACCCCACGTAGATCGGTTGGTGAGACGTATATGCTACTGCCGTACCATCTCTAAATAATGCTAGAATCGATATGAGCCCCCTAGTCCTCCGCACAGCTTCTGTGAAAGCCTTAACGTAGCTCAACCCCCTATCAATAAATTCCTCCACCATGTGAGACACTAACTCGAAGTCTGACTTCGATACTAGCTTATGACCTCGCTCTACCAACTCTAGCTGAAGCTCCTCATAATTCCTTAAAGCACCATCCCCTACTACAGCTACGAACCCTTTACAATCTAGATGTGGGTGTGCGTTCCTGGGATCGGCTTTCCCGTGTGTGGAGTACCTAGTGTGACCTAGAGCTACAGTAGCTGAAATACCTCCTAGATTGTACTTATGAAATAGACTGGAGATAGGACACGAATCTTTAACTACTTTCAGGCCCTCACTACTTATCCAGGCAATACCGCTACAATCCCTCCCTCGGAACTCCATTCTCCTAACAGTAATCTCAACTAAAGGAACTACGTTAGCATCCCTTAAAGACCTTATAAAGATGAACCCTCCCATGGCAGTGACCAAGATGCAGTACCGAGATAAACTAATAAAGATAGCTAGTTACGTAATCGGTCTATCACATTACTAAAAATATTTCAGCTAACAAAACGAATAAGTTAGTACTGCTGATTCTTAAAATTAGAATATGTTTCAAACTCCCTAGTAATTAACCTCTTTATCCATAGAAACACACTCAACTGCAAAGTAACTTAAGTTTAGGATCGCTAAAGTTGTTGGTGGCGGAGTTGCCTCCTCCTATGCCCACTGTAGGCCTAGTCGGTAAGACTAACGTAGGAAAAACAACGTTTTTCTCTGCTGCGACCCTCATAGACGCTAAGATTGAGAACAGGCCTTTTGTAACGATCAACCCCAATATCGGTATAGCCTACGTCAGGAAGAGGTGTGCTCATGTAGATCTCGGATTACCCTACTGCAACCCTAAGAACTCCGCGTGCCTTAAAGGAAATAGGTTCATACCTGTGAGGCTCTACGATGTTGCTGGCTTAATTCGTGGCGCTCATAGGGGTAGAGGGCTGGGAAATAAGTTTATGGATGATCTCAGGCAGGCAGACGTCCTTCTCCATATCGTGGATATGGCTGGTGAAACCGATGAGGAGGGCAACCCGGTAAAGCCCGGCTACTACAGCCCTCTAGAGGAGATAGAGTCCATAGAGTTCGAGGTTGATGAGTGGTTTTACGGTGTTATCTCCCGCGACTGGGACAGATTCTCCCGCGGACTAGATAACATTCCCTGGGACGAGGTAATCGCTAGGATTACGAAGAGAGTTTCCGGTCTATCAATTAAGAGGGAGCATGTAGTTGAAGCATTAAAAGATAGTAAGCTTGAGAATACTAAGCCCAGCTCGTGGAGAGAGGAAGAGCTCAGACTTTTCTCGAAGAAGCTGAGGGAGAAGGCTAAGCCTATGGTTATAGTAGCAAATAAGATGGATGTACCGGAAGCTGAGGACAACCTTAAAGAGGTTCTCTCCGTATTAGGAGGTAAAAAGTTGATCATACCTGCCAGCGCCCTATACGAGCTTGTTCTTAGAAAAGCTGCTAGGTCAGGCTTCATAGACTATTTACCAGGTGACCGCGAATTCCGCGTAGTCGATGAGTCTAAACTTACCGCTAAGCAAAAACATGTTCTAGAGAAAATAGAGGCGTTCATGAAGAAATATGGAGGCACCGGTATTCAGAACTCTCTTAACGCAGCAGTATTCGACGTGCTTAGGATGCTAGTTGTCTATCCAGTTGAAAACCCTTCAAGGTTTAGTGATAAAGACGGTAATATACTACCCGACGCTTACCTGGTTAGGCAAGGTACTACTGCTCTAGAACTAGCCGAGATGGTACATACAGAACTAGCTAAGGGCTTCTTAGCGGCCTATGTAGTCAATAAAAACAAGAGGGTTGGATCCGACTACATACTGGCCGACGGTGACGTGATAAAAATAATCTCAGCTACAGCTAGAGGTTAATCTCTTTCTGTGAGGTTAGACCTCGGAATACCGAAACTAACTTTATTAGTTATGTAACTAGGAGCATCTTGGAGTTGGGAGGTGTTAATAAGGTTTTACCTACTTGATGTAAGTTACGAAATACATAGCGGCATCCCAGCCATACTTCTCTGGGCTATAGCTGAAGACCACAGAAGGATTTTAATCTTAGATAGGAGTTTCAGACCCTACTTCTATGCTATCCTTGAAGAGGGAGCTAATGAGCGGGACATAGTGAACAAGATAAAACTTCTATCTAGGGGAGACTCACCTATAGTTTCAGTTGAAGTAGGTAGCAGAAAATACTACGGGAAGCCGGTTAAGGTACTTAAAGTAACTACAGTTAAACCTGAGGCCGTCCGCGAGTACAGAGAGGCAGTTAAAAAGATTAAAGGTGTGGTTGACGTAGTTGAGGCAGACATCCGGTTCAGTATGAGGTACATTCTAGACAATGATACTCCCCCGTGCCAGTGGTATGAAGCTGAGGTCGAACCTCTAGAAGGGGTATCCGGCTATAGGGTAAACTCAGTTTATTCTCTAGTTGGAAAGTTAAAGCCCCTAAAGATCTATACCCCACCTAAGATTAAGACCCTCGCCCTAGACATAGAAGTATACAATCCACGTGGCAGTGTTGACCCGACACGTGATCCGATCATAATCATAGCTGTAGCGACATCTGATGGAGACCTGAAACTTTTTACAGCTTCAGAAGGGTCGCCACCCCAGGATAGAGAAGCAATTAAAGAGTTCATGAATTACGTACTCAACTATGATCCAGACATAGTTGTCGGATACAATTCTAATAGATTCGACCTTCCGTATCTAGTAGAGAGAGCGAGTAAAGTTGGTCTACTGTTCGATATAGGGAGAACACGTGGTGGGATTCCTAGGCCCTCAGTGCACGGTCATTATTCTATACCTGGCAGACTCCACGTGGATATATACGACTTCGCTGAGGAAATCCCTGAAATCAAGGTGAAGTCTTTAGATGTTGTTGCTGAGTACTTCGGTATTGTTAAAAGAAGCGAGAGGACCCTGATTCCCGGTCACGAAATATTTAGATACTGGGATGATAAAAGTAGGAGGCCGAAGCTCCTGGAGTACGCTAGAGATGATGTAATATCTACATTCAAGCTATTCGAGAAGTTTCTCCCATTCGCTATCCAGCTCTCCTCACTAACAGGTTTACCTCTCGATCAGGTCGGTGCGGCTTCAGTGGGCTATAGGTTAGAATGGTATCTAATGAGATCAGCGGTTAAGATGGGTGAGCTCATACCGAATAGAGTAGAAAGAGAGTATGAGCCCTATAAAGGAGCAGTGGTTCTGGAGCCTAGGAAAGGGATACATGAGAACATAGCGGTCCTGGACTTTACCTCCATGTACCCGAACATAATGATAAAATTCAATATAGGTCCGGACACGTACGTTAACTGTGGTTGCGGTGACTCCTGCTACGAAATCCCGGGGGTGAATCACTGTTTTAGAAAGGAGCCGCCGGGGTTCTATAAGAGCGTCCTGGAGACGTTGATTAAGTTGAGGAGGAGTGTTCGCGAGGAGATGAAGAGATATGAGCCTGGCTCACCGGAGTATGTTATTCTCGATGAGAGGCAGAGAGCCCTCAAGATATTGGCAAACGCCTCCTACGGATATATGGGGTGGGTAGGTGCTCGCTGGTACTTCAGGCAAGGAGCTGAAGCAGTTACAGCGGTAGGTAGGGAGATTATAAGGAAAGCAATTGAGATAGCTGAGACGTTAGGTCTTGAGGTAATATACGGGGACACAGATTCCCTCTTCGTCTCTAACAAGCCGGAGGTTAATAAATTCATAGATGAGGTCATGAAAGTTCTGGAGCTGGAGATAAAGGTGGATAAGATATATAGGAGGGTCTTCTTCACTGAGGCTAAGAAAAGATATGTGGGTATTCTTGAGGATGGTAGGATCGATATTGTGGGTTTTGAGGCTGTTAGAGGTGATTGGTCCGAGATAGCTAAGGAAGTGCAGGAAAACGTAGCTAAGATAGTCCTGGAGACAGGGGACGTGAAGAGAGCTGTAGACTATGTGAGGAACGTAATACTTGAACTTAAGAACCAGAGGATACCGGTGGAGAAGTTAGTTATATGGAAAACCCTAACTAAGTCCCTAGATGAGTACGAGGTTAGCGCACCGCATGTAACCGTAGCCAGGAAGATGATCAGCTTAGGATTTAAAGTGGAGAAGGGAGATAAAGTAGGTTACGTCATAGTGAGGGGTGAGGGATCTATATCCTCTAGGGCTCTACCATACTTCATGGTTAAACCTAGCGAAGTAGATGTTGATTACTACACAAAACATCAAATAATACCTGCGGCTATGCGTATACTAGAGTACTTCGGTGTCAGTGAGAAGCAGTTGGAATCTGTATCTAGAGCTGGTAAAACACTCTTCGACTTCAGATAGAACAGTAAATGAATTTCTGTTAGTATTCAGTTTTTAACCTACGAACCAGCGGTAGAACCTCTCAATGTGGTGCTCCAGGTACCCAGTACCTCTTAACCACCTTCCATAATCTACGAGAGCTTTAATTACCTTAGCAGCTCTTTCCGGTGAAACGTACATAGGTATTCCCATGGTCTCAGCTTCCTTAGCGTACATAGCTGTGTAGGATCCCCCAGTTGCTACCCCAACTATAGGGATAACACGGCCAGTCTCCTTGAACACCTTCTTCACTCTCTCCACGAACTTCTTATTCAGTTCAGGTGTGAGCCCTGGAACCATATAGTACGGTAACCACATGACAGCATCTACCTCGCCGGAGGTTATCAAGATTTCTATTGCCTCAACTAGGTGTTCATCTACGGCTGAGCCCGTAACATCTACCGGATTATAAGGTGAGGCGAAGGGAAGCAGAACTTTTCTCAGCTTAGCTATGCTCTGATCCGAGAGTTTCGGGACTTTCAGACCTAGATCTGCTAGAGCGTCTGTCGCCATAACCCCTGAGCCCCCACCCACAGTTAAAACTGCTACTCTATCCCCGGTTGCTGGGGGCTGCATTGCTAATCCCATAGCTAAGTCGAAGAGCTCTTCCATACCGTATGCTCTTATAACACCTGACTGCTTGAAAACGGCGTTATATACAGCATCAGAACCAGCAAGCGAGCCGGTGTGAGACGAAGCGGCTCTAGCGCCTGCCTCAGTTCTCCCAGATTTTAATACGACAACCGGTTTGTGCTTGGTTACCTCCTTTAGAGCTCTGAAGAACTCTGGCCCATTCTCCACCCCCTCCACGTAGAGGGTTATTACCTTAGTGTCCTCATCGTCTTTGAGATAGAGCAGTACGTCAACCTCACTAACATCAGCCTTATTACCGTAGCTAATGAACTTACTAATACCTATACCTCTCATGGCGGCCCAATCTAATACAGCCGATCCGAAAGCCCCGGACTGTGAAGCGAATGCTATAAATCCGTGGGGTGGATATCCCTGTCTTTCTTTAGACAAGAACAGGGTGTTTATTCCAGACTTAGGAACATAGACACCGACACAGTTAGGTCCGATAAGCCTCATTCCGTATTTCCGAACTACTTCAACAAGCTTTCTCTCTCTTTCAGCACCCTCAGGTCCGATCTCCTTGAATCCCCCTGAGATGACTATGAGTCCCTTAACCCCCTTTCTACCTGCTTCCTCCGCAGCTTCCACAACCTTCTCCGCCGGGACAACGATAACAGCGACATCCACTTCTTCAGGTATGTCAAGTATGCTAGGATATGTTGGAACACCGAGAACTTCTTTAGCCTCAGGATTTACAGCGTATAGAGTACCCTTATACATCTCCTTCAAGTTTCTAAGTAGCTCGTAGCCAACTTTACCCGGTCTTCTTGATGCTCCAACTACGGCCACTACCTTCGGATTAAAGAAGAACTCTATTGAGCCACTCACCACTGTTCCCGCATATGAGGATATGCTTAATCTTAAAAGCTAACTACTAGAATCCTTCAAACTTAGGTAGCTGGAGCTTACTTGAGTTTACTATTTGGAGTGCTAGGTTAACCATATCCTTCTGCTCCTCGAAGACCCCTCTCACAGCCATAGTAGTCATAGTCATGGATTCCTCAACCCCCCTTATTAGAGCACATGTATGAAGAGCTTCAATCAATACCATCAGACCCCTAGGATTCAGCACCTCATTGAGGAAGTCTGCGACTTGCTCCGTCAACCTCTCCTGGATTTGAAGCCTGCTTGAGAGGACCTTTATGACCCTAGCAAACTTACTGAAACCTAGGACCTTACCTGAGGGTATGTAGACTACGTGAGCATAACCAAAGAATGGGAGGAGGTGATGCTCACAGAGAGATCTTATTGGGATGTTTGTTACAGCAACTAGGCCCTCCCTACTAGCATATTCCTCTACTTCAAAGGTCTTAACATAGACCTGTGGATCCACAAAGTAGCCCATAGCTAGTTCCTCTACTAGCATCTTAGATACTCTATCCGGGGTGTCTCTAAGTCCGTCTCTTCCTGGATCCTCGCCGAGGGATTTAATTAGCTCCTCTATAAGAGACCTTATCCTCTCCTGTCTCAGTCTTTTCTCCTCACTGTGTTCTAGGTTCCTGTGCATACCCTCTCATCAACCTCTCCGGTCTGCAACTTATCCTTAAGCATTGTAATAGTCTTAAGTGCCTGTACTAGCTCGTCTACCTCCTCCTTTATGTTGTATATGTAGTAACTAGCTCTGACAGTTCCTTTCAGTCCAAGCCGGTAGTGGAGTGGGTGAGCACAGTGCATTCCAGTTCTAACAGCTATTCCGAACATGTCTAGAGCCATCCCTACCGTGTGATGATTAAGCCCCTTAACGTTGAACGCTATTACTCCACCTCTCTGTTCCGGATCCTTGGGTCCGTACACCTCAATCTCATCGCCCAATTCTTCGTTGAATCTCTTGAAGGTGTATTTAACCAATTCCCTCTCATGCTCCCTAACGGAATCCATACCAAGACGGGTAAGATATTCGACTGCTGCTTTGAGGCCTACAGCACCAGCGACGTTAGGAGTCCCAGCTTCAAATCTCCAAGGAAGGTCGTGCCATACTACATCATCTAGGGTAACGTCCTTAATCGTGTCCCCACCAGACTTAAATGGCTCGAGCTCCTCCAGGATTTCTTTCCTACCCCACAACACTCCTATCCCCATAGGACCTAACATCTTATGCCCACTGAAACCTAGGAAATCTACTCCAAGGTCTCGGACATCTGTGGGGGCGTGAGGTACGTACTGCGCTCCATCAGCTACTACGATAGCACCGTACTCGTGAGCAAGCTTACTAACTTTCTTAACTACGTCAACTGTTATTGTACCGAGAACATTGCTCATCAAGGTTACAGCAACCACCTTAGTTCTCCTATTAATTACCTTCTCAAACTCGTCAAAGGTTAGCTCACCGCCGTTAGTTATGTCAACATATACTATCTTAGCTCCTTTTATCTTAGCTAGCTTCCTCCAAGGAAGCATGTTGGAGTGATGCTCCATCACAGTAACGACGATCTCATCTCCCGGATTTACGTTGGGTAGCCCCCACGTAAACGAGACTAGGTTTATTGCCTCGGTCACATTATAGGTGAATATCACCTCCTCCCAGCTTCTAGCGTTGATAAACTTAGCTACAGCGTCATGGGCTTCCTCATAGAGCTGGCTCGCTTCTTGAGATAGTGTGTGGAGACCTCGATGTACGTTAGCGTTGTGCCACAAGTAGTACCTAGCTATGGCTGCTACTACCTGCTTAGGCTTCTGGGAGGTAGCCGCATTGTCTAAGTAGATAAGCTTACGGCCCCTAACTATCCTGTTAAGTACGGGGAAGTCGTTCCTTATCTCATAGGGGTTAAACATCCTTCCCAGCACCCGAGAGTATCTGCCTAAGAAGCTTAATAATGTCCGGTCCCTCCTCTATAGGTTTACTCACCTTTTCCCCTCTCTCGAAAGCCTCAGCCCTCGCCTTAAACCCACCAACAACCTTCTCAAGCTCCTCAGTCTTTAAGTAGCCGTCATAGGTCTCTCTATAGACTTCTTTCCCGTCCTTCACGTAGAGGAGAACCGTTGTAGGTGACGCATGTACAGCATAGTAAGTAAATGTGTTACTAGCTACCGGAGACTTACACTCCCTAGCAAACCACTCACATAAAACTATGATAAAATAATGGTTCGGGAACCTACCTGCGTTCTGCCTAACGTAGGGAAACCAGTGAAGATCGTATTTCCGGCACGCGGGACATCTAGCATTGTCGAAATAGATAACGTAGTAACCATCTACTCTAGGTATGAAGACATCACCCTGCTTAGATGAGAAAAATACCCATACATCTCTCTCTTTATCATATATGTAGAGACCGTGAGGATTATCGGGCTTCACCTCCTTAAACTCTATTAGATCCTCACGTAGATCCCACAGCTTCGACAGCACTTCATATATTGTTCCCTTCCCTATACTCATCACCAAACAGTAGCTATGTCACAAACTAATATGCTAATGTGCCTATATCCTGGCTACTCCTAAGCACCTTTGCTAGGAAGCACCGCCCTAAATAGCTGTGGTTAAATGGAACTTAAGATAATGATCGTATCGAAACCGAGCTTTCTTAAACAATGCTCTAATATGCTACACGTTTCCCTTAAATTTAAGGGACGTAAGATCTTAGAAACTTATAAGAATGGTATTAGAAGATCTTCCTGGAGCCGCCGTAGCTCAGCTCGGTAGAGCGCCGGCCTCGTAAGCCGGAAGTCGCGGGTTCAAATCCCGCCGGCGGCTCTACTTAAGGGAGGTGGTTTTTGAAGCTCGTACTTCATGGCTTCATACGACTATCTAACATCTTTACCCCGCCCTATAGGGCGGGGCTTTCAGCTGTAAAACAACTATATAAAAACGAACTTATTTTAAGTTAATGACTGATTGCTAGTTAAGATAACCTCTAATGTCTGACACTCTCAGATCCCTAAGGACTCTACGAACTGTTTTATTCTTTCGACTCCCTCCTCTATCAGCTTTACGTCGATAGCGAAGCTCAGCCTAATAAAGTCCTTGCCGGCTTTGTCGGGGAAGACTGACCCCGGTAGGGTCACAACATACTTACTGTAGAGCAGTTTCTCAACGAATTCCTCGACTGAGAGGTTCGCAGCGTCAAGAACTTTCCTGATCCTTGGGAAGATGTAGAACGCTCCGGTGCTAGGCCATACTTCGAAACCTTTCACCTCATTCAACTTCCTAGCTATAACGTCTCTACGTTGCTGGAATAACCTAATCATCTCCTTGACTGGTTCCCAAGGACCTTTAATAGCCGCTATAGCAGCTTTTTGAGCAAACGATGTTGGGCAGGACCATATGTTTACAGCTAGTCTAGTGAGCTTCGAGGCTATCTCCTCTCTAGTAACTAGGTACCCAAGCCTCCATCCAGTCATCGAGAAGGTCTTGGAGAACCCGTTTATGTACAGGACGTAGTCCCTCCAATCACTGAAGGATAAGAAGGATCTGAACGGCTGGTTATCGTAGATGAAGTTATCGTATATCTCATCTACAAGTATCATTAGGTTATGCTCCTTAGCTATCTCATATATCTTCTCAACCTGGGATGGCGTGAAGAGGGCTCCTGTCGGGTTGTGTGGGTTATTCACTACTATGGCTTTCGTTCTAGGTGTTATCGCTGCCTCTATAGCCTCTACATCAAGTACGAAACCTCCTGAAGATCCTAACCACTTTAGAGGTACAAATACTGGCTTAGCACCCAGGAACCTAGCGACCTCAGGATATGCCGGATAGGACGGTTCCGGGACAACTACCTCGTCACCTGGGTTTATGTAGCTAGCTAAGGCTAAGAATATCGCGCCCTTAGCTCCCGGAGTTACGATCACCTCCGTAGGTTTAACACCAGCACTATACCTACTATTTAAGTACTCTACGATAGCCTCTCTCAGCTCCCTAATCCCGGGTGTCTCAGTATACCCAGTAAACTTAGCATCAAGAGCCTTCTTTGCTTCATCTATTATGTGCTGGAATGTCGGTATATCTGGCTGTCCAACACCGAAGCTAATGACTTTATGACCGGCTCTCTCAAGCTCTCGCGCTTTAGCTATGTAGACAAATGCTGCCTCACCTAGAAGTTCCGATACTATAGGTTTCATCTCTAAGGTAGGGGGTTTCACTTACCTGACCCTCACAAAGTATTTACTTGGCTTAAATAATAAGGCTTATTTCTGCGGAACATAAGTCGATTTAAACGTGAAGTCCCCATTGTCTATTAATAGATAAAAACTTATAAAATACCTCGCAAAAGAGCAGGGGAGGTAAATATGAAACCTAAGGTTTTCATAACTAGGGAGCTTTTCGATGACGTAATTGCCAGGATCTCCCAATATTATGAAGTTGAGGTTTGGGATAGATACCACCATCCACCCTACGAGGTCCTCCTCGAGAAGGTTAAGGAGGTTGACGCGCTAGTATCTCTACTCACTGACAAAATAGACTGTAATTTACTTAGTAGCTCACCTAGGTTACGGATAGTTGCTCAGTACGCAGTTGGGTTTGATAACATAGATGTAGGGTGTGCTACTAGGCTAGGCATATATGTGACCAACACACCGGGGGTTTTAACGGAGTCGACGGCAGAGCTCACTTGGGCCCTCATACTGGCTGTAGCTAGGAGGATAGTGGAGTCAGATATCTTTGTTAGATGGGGGGAGTGGGCTCGATCTCGAACTGCTTGGCACCCGAAGATGATGCTGGGAGTAGAGCTTAAGGGTAAGGTTCTAGGCGTCATAGGGATGGGTAGGATAGGGACACGTGTAGCTGAGATAGGTGCTCAAGGTTTCGGTATGAAGGTGATATACTACGATGTAGTTAGGAACCTCGAAGCTGAGAGGAAGCTTGGAGTAGAATTCAGGGAATTGACGGACTTACTTAGAGAGGCTGATATAGTGACAATACATGTTCCTCTAACACCGCAGACGAAGCACTTAATTAACGAGGAGAGACTTAAATTAATGAAGAAAACAGCCATACTCGTAAATACTGCTAGGGGTGCTATAGTAGATACTAACGCACTGGTTAAAGCTCTGAGGGAAGGGTGGATCGCAGGAGCCGGCCTCGATGTCTTCGAGGAAGAGCCTCTAAACCCGAACCACCCGCTGACAGCACTGAAGAACGCTGTACTAGTACCTCATATTGGGAGTGCTACATATGAGGCTAGACACGCCATGGCGGAAGCCGTAGCGGAGAACCTGATAGCCTTCTATGAGGGGAAGATACCCCCTAACCTCGTAAACAAGGAAGTAATCAATATGAGAAGACCTGGATGGTCAGGCGTGTAGCAGATCTGTAGGTATGTTTTTTGGTATATCTTCCTCTACGACCCAACTTCTTACTGTACACGTTGACTCGTCAATTATTATCCAGGGGATGGGCCACAGCTTCATACCCTCAAGATCTAGTAAGCTAGGTGCTGTCCCTTCTCTGTGAGTATGTAACATCGCTACAACGTCGTAGCCGGAGAGCTCCGCGTACTTAAATGCTTCTAGTAGAGCTACAGGATCCAGATAGAACCTGTCCGGACTTTCAGAGAGGTTCTCCCCGATAACTAACTCATTTACGACCACTTCATCTCCCTGCTTAAATCCTAGGCAGACCCCCGCTAACTCCTTACTGTACCTCCTCGAAATACTGCAGACTAAGCTGACAATACCTTTGGGGATAACTACCTTAGCTATCTTACCTCACTTTAGATAGAGCTCTTCTAATATCTTGAGGTAAGTCCTCGTAATCTACTACAACGTTCTTTACGTCTCTAAATGACTGATGCTCCAATATGTTCCACTCCTCTTCTTTGTCCCCAACGATGTACTTACCCTTGAGAGTATTATGTAAAACTACGAACCTCCCTTTCTGACCAGCAACTACCTCGCAGACACCCTCTAACCCGCCCTTTCTAAACCTGTAGACAGCCTCTCTGGATATCTTTATCATATCCAGTCCCTCAATACGCTCTACAGGCAGAATAAAAGCGTTGAAGTGAGCGTAATATTGAGTAGGCCGATGATGTGTACCCGGCAAGTAGGTTAAGATGCCTTCTCAGTGTTACTCTGAGGCCGCGTCATTAGGACTTCTCATACTAGAGCAGAGCTTCTCCACTAACTCTACGACCTCCTCATACAGTTTCTCCGGGTCGGTGGAGCACTTAATTCCTTTAACTATGTAAGAGATCGACCTGATTTCACCGAGAACCTTCGTACCTTCGATAACAACTCTCCCCCCACTAGGTAACGAGATTTCGTTTGAGTAGCATATAACCACATCACCTATTGAGAGACTCTTATCACAGCCGAAGCAGTAAGGAAGGCCTGGAAGGTCACCAACGGCGTGAGGCTCCTCAGAACATACTATCACTACCTTCATGAAATCCCTGACTACGTACTCCCTAATCTCAACACACATCTTAATTATCACACAGTAAGACTCTCAAGAATAGATTATTTATTTTACAGGTACGTACTAATTCCTCACAGAGCATATACTGCTAGCTAAGCTACTGTTTCACCCAGCTACTCACTGCCTCTTTCCTCAGAACCTTTAATAACCCCGATAGAGCTTAGTACTCTGGCAATCCCGGTCATTAACTCCATCGGTACAACTATCTTCGTTGCTGGGCTTTCAGCTATCTTTGCCAGGGTCTCTAGGTACTGGAGGAAGAGGGTGTTCACACCTACTCTAGCAGCTGCTTCGTTTACAAGCTCTAGAGACCTTGCTATACCCTCAGCTCTCAGGATCTCTGCTTGCTTGTCTCCCTCAGCTTTCTTTATCTGCGACTCTCTATAGCCTTCTGCTTCAAGTATAGCTGCCTGCTTCTTACCGTCTGCTTCGAGAATCATGGCCCTCCTATTCCTCTCAGCAGCCATCTGCTTTATCATAGCTTCCTGAACGTCTCTTGGGGGTTTTATCTCCTTAATCTCGACGGAGGTTACCTTTATGCCCCACCTATCCGTTATCTCGTCTAGCTTAGCTCTCAGTGTGCTATTTATGTACTCTCTCTTAGCTAAGACATCGTCCAGTATTAGGTCACCTACTACAGCTCTCAGTGTAGTCATAGCTATGCCGGTCGCGGCAGTTACATAGTTACTTACAGAAGTAACTGCTAGTGCTGGGTCGAACACCTTCATGTACACTAGTAGGTCTATGTCCACCGGGGCGTTATCCTTCGTTATACATGTCTGTGGCGGAATATCCACAACAAATTCTCTGAGGTCTACCTTGGTTGCGGTATCTATAATCGGGACGAGGATTACTAGACCTGGACCTCTAACACCTATCATCCTACCTAGCCTGAAGACTACTAGCCTCTCATATTCCGGGACTATTTTAATGCTCCTAGATATAATCACCACTAAGAACATTAGTATGACTAACCAGATAATCAGAGTAGCTAAATCCAAGTTACCGCACCGTAACTATGTTACATACAAGGTTATTAAGTCTAACTAGAAGAGATTTAGCTTCTAAATCATCGCATCTCTATTCTTTCTCGAAGTCTATTAAGAGCTATTCAAGCCCGGGAGAGCTTGCTCTAAGGACCTCTCAACTACCTTATAACTGCTAACACTATAGGAGCTACTAAATAACTTAACCCCGCAAAACTTGGAAACAATTATAGGAGTGTTGAAGTGGTTCAGGCGCGTGGTTTAATTGCTACGATGCTTCAACCTTTCTCTCTACGTACAGAAATAGTCCACGAACTTCCTTAACCACCACCTTACTCCCGGCAGGTATTTCACCGCTGAGGCTGTAAGCTGACCAGTCCTCTCCGAGAACGTGGACAACACCTGGAGTGGAGGGCTTTATGTCGGTTTTAGCGATACCTTCAGCACCTAGTAAGACATCTACTAACCTCGGTTTCCTGAGTCTTGCTGCCTGTGTTGCTTTATATATGATAAAGCCGAAGAAGACCCCGAGCACACCGAGAGCTGTTGCTACACCTACCACTACTGACTCCCCTATCGGGACAGGCCTCCCTCTGAGGACCATGTAGATACCTAAGGCAAGCAACACCATGCCGGCGATACCGAAACCCTGTATTCCTGGATTTAGGAACTCTACTAGCACTAATATAGCGCTCGAAACCATGAGGGCGAGTACTAGGATGTCTGGAGGTATCAGACTCATTCCGTAGAGTGCCGCGGCTAGTAGTAGTACCCCGGCTATTACATATCCTTGGAATCCTGTCACTAATACCTCAGCTATTATCAGGAACGTACCTATTGTTAGAGCTATCGAGTATATGAGTGGGTCAGATATGATGGAGAGAATTCTGTCCCAGATGTCCTTACTGAACACCTCGGCAGGTCTAGGTGCTTTAAGGTCATCAAGTAACTCATCTAGGGAAGAGACCCTCCTCGCTATTCCTAACTCCTCTGCTTCAGTATCCGTCAGGGATAGGGAATCTGTAACAAACCTTACAACAACACCCACAACTGTCTCGTTCTTGAATACTCTACTAGCTAGGGACTTGAAGCGGGAGGCAACGTAGTTGACTGTCTTAGGGTCGTCCGGGTATGGCTTGGCAGCACCTATTACTGAGCCGGGTGCCATGTATATTCTTCCACATGCTATAGAGATTAGAGCAGCTGCTGAGAGGGCTTTCCCGCCGGGAGGGACGTACACGACGCATTCGAGGTTCCGGGAGACTAATATCTCGGCTATGCTATCAGCTGAGGCTAGGTAACCCCCATAGCTATTGATGTAGAGCACTAAGAGACCTCCCGGAGGGACCCTCTCCACAGCTCTACGTACAAGGGAGACCGTCCCCCCATCTACCGTATCCACTACCTCAACCATAACTGTCTGAGAGTAGATCTGTAGGGCTACTAACGCTAAGACTGCTATAGCCATAGCTAAACCTAACTTCACTACCATCCCAAGTCTCAACCAACAAGTTGGTTTTTATAGATTGGGACAGATCTGGTGGACCGGCCGGGATTTGAACCCGGGACCTCCGCCGTGCGAGGGCGGCGCTCTTCCAGCTGAGCTACCGGCCCACCGCTACTCTGTAGGTGAAGCCAGGTTTTAAGTCTTAACCTAGCTCTACATACAGCAACCATCTCACTGCTGAGAAGACTTTTCAGGTATGCTCCTAGGGCAGGCCCAGCGTCGATCTCTGTGAAGTTCTATGAAGTCCTAACCCATACCAGCTTCTAGTATTCCCTGAGAATCTCTATTACGTGAGTAACTAGCTCGTAAAATATTTCCCTTCTTGCTGGTTCTCCAGCCTCTTTGTACTTCTTCAGCAGGTTCGTTATCTCCGTGGATCTCAAGTCTAATCCGAGTACTCTGTGGAGGAGCCAGGATGTCAGCCGGCTCAGATTATGCGGGCGGTCTGAGAAGTTCGCGCTCTCGTAGTCGAATATCTTAACAGTGCCTTTGTGTGTTATTACTACGTGCTTATCAGCTCTACTGAGCTCCTTATGATCTATACCTAAGATATCCAGCCCCCGCCCAGACGAGAGGATCTTGATTACGTTGGTAGCTACATTCTCCCCCTGCCTCAGTATGTTAACTGCTGGGATGCCTGAGACTAGCTCCATGACTATGTAATCGTCTCCACATGCTATGACCTCCGGTGCTAGCGGGTATGCGTGCTTCATGAGTAAGCACTCTAGGAGTAGGCTATCCCTCTTGGAGTCCGCTCTCAGGACCTTTACAGCTGCGTGGACACCGGTAGCTAGCTCAGCTTCGAGAACTATGGATGAGTGGCCCTTCCCGAGGAACCTAACTATCCGCAGAACCCCGACTCCTCTAAGCTTTGATAACCTTTCCTCCGCGCAGTCCCGATCGTACAGTGGGTAGCACAGGGTGCTTGTAGGGTCAGGCTTCGACATTAGCGTGCTGTTCCTTCATATCCTCCTCGTCTATCCCTAACCTATACATAAGCTCCGATATCATGGAATCTAACACTACCTGAGATACCAGCTCGAACTGCGTTCCCAGAGGTGCTAACGGCTCGTGGAGTCCTAGGAGCTGCCTAACCTCCCACCTATCCTCCTGACTTACCTTAGTTCTCCCAGGTATTGTTATCACCATGTCCGCTAGCTTAGCTAGTGGAGAGTCTGGATAGGAGGTGAGTGCCACCACCTTCATACCGAGACTCTTCGCTACCTCGGCAGTAGCTACTACCGCCGCACTCCTCCCGGAGCCTGAGATAGCTATGAGCACGTCCCCAGCCCTAGCAGACGGTGTTATGGTCTCACCAACCACGTAAGCAGAGAACCCGAGGTGCATGAGCCTCATAGCAAATGCCCTGCCGACAAGTCCCGACCTCCCAACACCGACGACGAAGACCTTCCTACCCTCCCTATACACTGACTCCAGTAGGTTTGCTAGTGAGTCTAGCTCAGAGTCGGATATGAGGTTAATAGACGCTTCCAGGAACTTCACCAGAGAGAGGTACGCCCTCTTGAACGCTCTAAGCATTCCCTACTCGAAATCCGTAAGAAAGGAATATAAGCAAAACGTAAGCAAAGCGCCGCACGTAGGCCCTTAAACGCAGCACTACCCCGCCCAAGCAGTCAGCCTCGGGCTATTGGGAGCGGCAGGCATACACCCCCGCCCCATCAAACCCGTCTTCTACGGGTGCCCTCGCCCCTCCCGGAAACCCGGGAGGAGACGGCCGCCTCTTTTCGGGGAGGGTTTCCCGCTTAGATGCTTTCAGCGGTTACCCCCCACGGCGTAGCTGCCCGGCTGTGCCCTACCGGACAGCCGGTAGACCAGAGGCCGCGACGCCCCGTTCCTCTCGTACTAGGGGCGCCTTCCCCTCAGGCGGCCCGCACCCCCCGTGGGTAGAGTCCGACCTGTCTCACGACGGTCTAAACCCAGCTCACGTTCCCCTTTAATGGGCGGGCAGCCCCACCCTTGGGGGCTGCTGCACCCCCAGGATGGGAAGAGCCGACGTCGATGTAGCAAACCGCGGGGTCGATGGGGACTCTCGCCCGCGACGACCCTGTTA